>Ga0306925_10000366_pt1 | contig 31918 bp, 45 predicted proteins | sample flu12Cox44000176_FD_203755 | JGI IMG/M metagenome (GOLD analysis project Ga0306925, IMG submission 203755) | Lab enrichment of tropical soil microbial communities from Luquillo Experimental Forest, Puerto Rico - flux8day.12C.oxic.44.000.176 (v2)... | ecosystem: Environmental > Terrestrial >... | reverse complement strand
AGCTTGGCGCACGCCTTTAAGGCTTTCGCGTGAGCGGTCCTCGAATTCGTCGAGGGATTGGTGCAGTTCGCGAATCTTGCGCAACGCCTCTTGTTGCTCCGCGCCCAGCGCTACGTTGCCGTGCTGGGTAGTCAAAAGATTGCCGGCTCCGGTGGCCAGGATCAGCACCACCGTCGGCCAATTGAGTCCGTTCTTTTTAATCTCTTCGCTCATTGCGGAATTTGGCCCAGGCGCGTCCAAACGCCCGGTTGCGCGGCGTCGGTATACCAAATACTGCTGTCATCGCAGCCGACATACAACGCGTCATAAGTGCCAAGCTGCGGTTCGCTGTTAGTCCACATAGTGGCGATGGCGTCGCTTAACTGCGCGGTCGGTACTTCCTGAAAAGTACTCGGATCACCGTCATAGAACCAAATCGAGCGGTCGTCCCCGAGACAATAGGTGCGCCATTGCCTCAGTTCCTTAGCTGGGATTGGAGGAATATTTAACGCTTCGGTGATGTGCCTGGCCATTTAAACAACTCCTTTCACGGTAAGGGAACAGTTCACAATATTGCCGGCACTCGGATAGTACTTAAGCGCATTTTTGACTCCCGTGGTTGCGAAACCCTCAGTGATATAAGAACGAATACGGCCATCCGCGTTTCTCCAACCGCCGCTGGTCAAGGTCCACGATGTCGTTGTCGAGGCGCTTCCAGGGAATAAAATCAATTTTGCCAAACCTGTTCCGCTGGCTATCGCCAAGGTGCTCTCTAAATTCGATAACGATCCGAAATTTTGTGCCACATAGCTATAAGCCATAGCAGTCGCACTATTGTCGTAAACCAGTCCTTCGCGATAACTTGAAGTTGTTAACCATGTCATACCGCCATCAGCCGAGAGTTGAAAAGCCAGATAAGCGCCATCAGTATCAGTAGCGATCTGGCAGAGCATTAGTTCAAAAAAACGGTATCCGACCGGCAAAAGGATCGTCTGACTGGGCGTTGAAGTCGACAGGTCTTGAGTCCCAATAATCACTTCTCGTTTCAACCCAAAGCTGCGCCAATTAGTGCCGTCACAAATGATCGTAGCCTCTTGTTGCGGCAACAATAGAATTGAGGCGAGTCCATCTAGCGTGCCGCCATTGGTCGCAATCGTGATCGTGCCGGTGGTGCCGGAAATCCCCATGTCATTGCGCACCGAGAATGACAACCCGGCGGCGGGCGCAGGCAGGGTCAGAGTCCATGATCCACCGGAGCAGATCACGTACTTGCTGCTGTCTGCCGCGGTCAGGGTGTAGGCGGCAGTCTTACTCATGAATCCGGTGATGGCCGCGATCCCCTGCAAACCTTGGACACCTTGCGCTCCGCCCGGGCTGACCCCTGAGCCGCTTGGGACATTGGTGCCAGGAACCGCTATGCCGGGAGTGGCCATGGTTTAGACAATTCCTTTCACGGTGAGGTGAATATTGGTGATGTTGCCGCTGCCAGCATAGTATTTGAGCGCGTTGACAGGTGGTGTTCCTCCGCTGCAGTAACCATGACGATTCGTTTTCTGCACATAAGCTGGAGTGCTGTAATAATAACCTTCATCTGAGAGCCATAGCGGATACTGCAACCCGGGATAAAGTTTCACGCTGGATTGACCCATTTGGGCAATACTTGGAAAAGCCCCAATAACGCCTCCGGTAAAGCCGTTAACCCAAGAGTTTGCTACTGCGGTCGCTGAACTGTTATAAATCGAGGACCAAGAGTAGCTAGTCGTTATCCAGGTAGTTCCTCCATCGGAACTAAGCTGCATAAGGAGATTCACATCGGGAGCGCTCGCCTGCATCGCCGTAAAATCCAGCTCAAAAAGTCTGAACCCAACCGGCAGCAAAACCGTGCTGCTGGCGGTCGCGCTCGATAGGTCTTGAACTCCTAAAATCACCTCCCTCTTCAAACCAAAACTGCGCCAGTTGGTGCCGTCACTAATGATCGTCGCCTCCTGCTGAGGCAGAAGCGAAATCGAGGCGAGATTGTCAATCGTACCGCCAGTGGTGGCAATGGTGATCGTCCCGGTGGTGCCGGAAATTCCCATGTCGTTGCGCACTCGATAATTCAACCCCGCGGCAGGCGCGGGCAGCGTCAGCGTCCAGCTTCCGCCCGAACAAATGACATATTTGCTGCTGTCTGCGGCAGTCAGCGTGTAGGCAGAAGTTTTAGAGACAAAAGAATTAATTGCCGCCAACGAATGACAGGCGTTGTCACCTCCGACATAATCAAGGCTTGAGCCTGAAAGTTGCTTGAGCAATCCGGCCTGAGTTGCGTCCGCTGGCGGGATTGCCGGGGCTGGAGTCGGATTGAGGAGCGTAAGCTGGTTGCCGGTTTTGGATTGGACCACTAGTGCCCCGGCCTGACCTGCTCCACCTCCAGCCTGATCGACATAAACCAGTTGGCCAACCACTACCCAGCTCGCGTCAGTGAGGGTGACCGTCACTGTCGAACCGACAGGCGGTACGGTGAACGCTCCGCTGGTGACGTTGAAAGCGTTCAGGCCAGCCGGCCCCTGGCCGCCTGTGGGAACCGAGACCGTCACGTCGCCGGTACCGGAATCCGCGCCAGTTGATGATAGCGTGACGTTCGTTCCCTGGACGATCTTGGCCACTACCGCTTGACCAGCAGTGGCAATATTGAGGTCGCGCCTCTGGATCGTGCCGTCCTCGACCTGCGTGCCTCTGATCTGTGTCTGAGCCATTATTTCATGTATCTGGCTTTTAATCGGTCACCGGTCTGCGGGACGTTAAGCATCGTGATGGTCGCCCCCGAGATGGTGTAATCGTTTCCGGCTCCTGGTTCCAATAGCAATCCGTTCAGGAAAATTTCTTCCGTATTGGCCACCGGAGTATTAGCCAAAGTGAAGGTCGTATTGCTTCCGTTGATTGCTCCAGTCGGTGTTTCGCGTACCACAAAATTTGATGGGCCTGAATAGTCGGTCCCAGCTACCGCAGCAGAGATCGCGGTACCGTTGCCCTTGAGCATTCCGGTGATGCTCGTCTGCATCGTAATGGCCGGGGTTGTGCCAGCATTGGCTACCGTACCGCTAAAGCCATTGGCACTGACGACGCTGACGGTCGTTACCGTGCCCGAACCGCCCCCGGACGTATACCCGACATCCCAGGTACCAGCTGCCGTCGAGTTGCTGATTAGGAGAAACGTGGCGTAACTGGATGCGGCTAAGGTCTGGAGCAACGTCCCGCCATTCATTTGGACTGAGACAGTACCAGTGGAACGGTTGGTGATATAAAAATCGGTCCCGTTCGTTAAGGTGGTGGCATTAGGCAGGATAACCGTTTGGGTAGAACTCCCGGTAAACTGCTGGTTAGCGGTACTGGCAACAGTCAAGGTAGTGGTGCCCCCAGCCGTTGCCGTAGTCGTGACGCTTTCAATCAGGTTATTGACTTGTACGTTGGCGTTGGCATCGCGGATTGCTACCGCACTTGCCGTAGGCGTACTAACCATCGGGACAGCACTGGGCGCGGCAGAACTCCCAGTTGCGTTGCCCAGGACCGTATTCGGCCCAAGGTTAGCCATCTTCGCCGTAGTGACCGCCCCGGCCGCAATCGTGGTGGCAACCGTTCCAGCGGTTGAGGTCACGTCCCCGGTTAAGGCGGGCATCTGTGCCGCAGCCAAGGTGCCGGTCAGCGAAGTGGCGGCCAGCGACTTATTGGTGAGGGTCTGGATCGTGTTCAGATCAACAGTGACCGCCGTGTTGATCGAGAGCGTGTTGCCGCTTTTCTGTAACCCGTTCCCGGCTATGATTTCCCCGGCCCCCGTGAACTGGGTAAAGACCAGAGCCGTTGTGCCGATGGTGTAGGGCCAGGTGGTCATGACCCATCCAGAGCCCGCGTAGCTTGTGCCCTCGCCCACGAACCAATAGGGGCTGCGGGTCGCGTCTTCCGGCCCGTTAAAGTCGTTGGTGCGCGTCCAAGCCCCGGCAGCAACGACGTAAGAACCGTTCGCCGAACCCGTGGTCTGTCCTATGCACAAAACCGTGTCATTAGCCGATAGAGCCACACCATCGACGGTCTGGGTGCCGCTCAACGTGATGTTGCTCGCCGCCAACACCCGAACCGACATTTTGGCCGAAAGCCCTTGCGCTACGAGGTCAACGTAACTTTTGTTCGCGGCATCAGTGGCGGCAGATGGGTTGGCCACATTGTTGATCAGAAAATTGCCAAGGCTCAAGTTGGCAGCCATCGGCACCGTGCCGTCGTTCTTAATGAACTTCGTGCCATCGGCCAGTTTCGAGGTTTGAATCCCAGCCGCTGCTTGAATCTGAGAATCGACGATTGTCCCGGGTTGGATCTGGGTGGTGCCTCTTATTTGGGTACTGGCCATATGGTTCCTTTAGGGTTGGATGTAGTCGATAGAAAGACTGTCTCCCGGCAGCGGAGCGCTCAAGAATTGGAAGGTTTGGTTGGAAGTCTCGTTGTAATCGTTAGTGCGCCGTTGCCGAATACCATTAAGGTAAACCGCCAAGGCATTAGCGGCGTAAGGGCCGGCGGTGCCGTAGTTTTTGTTCGCGCCGTCAATGATCCCGGTCGGAATCTCGCCCCAGGTCAGCCCGGAAATCGGTCCCGGGATAGTTACCCCAACCTCCAAGGGAAACATGATCTGCGGCTGAACAACCTGAAACTCGAGCTGGGCTGGCTGGGTGACCTGGAACTCCAGGGTCGGCTGGACAACCTGGAACTCCAACTGCTGCTGGACGATTTGAAATTCCAACTGGGTCGGGCTCTGCAGCTCGACATTGACCGGGGTACCGTCAATGACCGCATTAAAAATCATGCTGTTCGCGTGGTCACGCTTTGGATGATCTTCATCTGTAGCGGTGGGATAATCGTCTGTCGGTCGCTGGGCGTTAGGCCGGTCGACCAGATCTTGACGTCCATCCAGTAAGTGCCGGCCGACAGACCCTTGATGTTGAACACCACTTTGCCGGTCGTATCGCCGGTGAGGTTTTCCCAGAATGATCCTTGGGTATCGTCACTGTCTATCGGCTCAACCTTGACGGTCAGGCCCAGCGTCTTGCCGGTCATGTCCATCGGTGTCCCGTCCGGTTTAGTGAAGATGATCGGGAGCGGGTAGACATCCCCGGAACACAGCGGCTGTGGAAAGATGTTCAGCATAAGCGCCTCAAGAGGATTTAAACGCAGCGGCTACTGTGGCGTAGCCTGTGCCAGCCAGCGTAAAAGTCGGGGTATAAGTTCCGGCAGTTGCTGCGATCAGGGTTTCAAAGCCATTGCCGGAAGTGGTGAAATTAGTAAAAGCCCAGCCGCTCGTACCGGAATTGACGTTTGTGGTAGGCACACAAAGAGCAACCAGTAAATCGTTGGCTACCGTGGTGACCAGATTCCCCGCAGAAGCACTTGCGGTATTGGCAGTCCCCGACGTGTAAACATCGACTGCACCGGTCAGGTTTTTTACTTCAATGACGGCGATCTCCAGATAGCCTTGGCCAGGGCTGACGGTCACGGTGACGGTGCACGATCCGCCTACGGTATTATGAAAATAATAAATGCCCGCCGAACAGCTGTTGCCCTGTTTTAATGCGCCAGCCGCCGTCCAGTTGCCGTTCAGGTTGTCTGAAACCTGCACAAGCGACCCGGTCGAGCTGTCCCAGCCAACCGTGGCGACTAAGGTGTTGCCAGCAGTAACCGAAACGGTAAAGGCAACTGACATCGTCGTACTACTGGCTGGAGTACAATTCTCTTTTACCCCTTGGATAATGGTTGGTCCGCTGCCCCCACCACCTCCTCCTCCACTGGTTTTTACGATGAAATGAACGCTCATTTCTGAATTCTCACCGAGATGGCCAGATCAGCAGCGGTTGATACAGCCGTGACAGCTAGTTGGATCTTGTCGTTTTGAGCTATCGCGATAGAAAGCGCGACACTCGATATGGTGCTGGTAACCGATAATGCGCTTCCGGCAATCGTAGTCCCGTTTTGCAGCAAGCTGATTGAGGCGGACCCGGATGCGCAGATCGCGTAAAAACCTGTGATCGTGTAGGCACAAGGCGCTGCACAATCGAGGTAGTAATTTTTCACTGTCGGCGCTTCCAGATGAACTGCTATCGAATCCGGTTTCGGCGTGGTATTCGGAGCCGGGAACAGCTTCTGGTTGCCAGCGGCGTCCTGTCCCCAGACAGTCGAGAGCGTCCCTACCGCACCGGCTTGAGCGAGGGTCGAAGCGGTGCTGGCGTTGGTGGCGTTGGTAGCTGTATCAGCCAGGGCGGCGTGATCCACGATCCCGTCGTTATTAGTGTCGTAAATGCTTTTACGCATGTCCCCGCCAGCCAATGGCGCGGAGAGTTTGCCGCTCGTGATGACGATGGTGCTGTTATCAATCGGCACCTGGGCGACTTGCAACAGTGTTGAGGCATCCAGGCCCGCGTAGCCGCTCGGCTGATTTTTATTGGCGATCAGTTCAGCCACCCCGCCTAATTGCGTCGGATAAATATGGCCTGCACTATCCAGACCCGCGTAGCCGCTATTAGCATTCTTGTGGGCAAGGAGCTCCAGCGTTGAAGGATCTGGATAACCCGCAGGTACGCTTGGTGGAGTGGTCCCCGTCTCAACCAAGATCGTGGGAAAAACCAGCGCCGGGACGTTAAGGGTATGAACAATCTCGCCGTCAGTGGTCTGGTAGCGGATTTCGATGGTGCATGGGAGCTGGGTTTTGCCGCTGATCGCGCTAATCATCTGCGAGGTGTTGAAATTCACCTGCATTAGGTAATAAACGTTCCCGTCAGCATCAGTGAGATGGCTGTTGACGGTCTGGTACGCCAGCAGAGTGTCCGTGGCGTCGCCGGTGACGATCATCCCGAACTTGGTAGCGAACCCTGCCCCCAGATCCTGGACGAAGCCGTCTCGTACAAAGTACAACCACCAGTCAATGGTATCCTGGCTTTTGAATTCGTAAGTACCGGCTGGCTGGGTAACAGTGAAGTCCTCAATAGCTTCGTGCGCACTAAGGTCGATAACGATTTTCATGCTGGAACTCCAACTAGTGGGACTCGGATTCGTTTGCGGAACGGCGCGTAGTTATTGGGCATCATCCGATTGAGTAGAAGGTCGATGGTAAGCCCTCCGGTCGATGGGTTTGCACCGGTGCTGGTCAAGTCTCCGGAAGTGGCCGTGAACGTCACGTCGAAAGTAAACCCGGCGGGCGGATAATCGGCTTGGCGAAGCGGGATTCCGGTAAAAGCAGCGGCAGCCGATTTGTCGACTCCGTTCGAGTTGTAAACCCAGAACCAGCTCGGGACCGGCACTTCGCCGTTCTGGGTACCGACAAAATGTTCGCTCAAGAAATCAATAGTCATAGCCAGATTGGTTGCGCCGCCAAAAGCAAATCCGTATCCGCCACTGAATCCAAGGCTTGTCAGATACGAATGGAGCGAGGGCTCGCAAAAGCCTAGGTTGGCATTTGAACCGATATGAGCGCTGTCGCAGTAAACAACCGCATGCGCGACGCATTTGGTCCAGACTCCAGTCACTGGAGTAGTGGTATTGGTGTAGCCTGTATAGGTAACTTTGTACTGCCAGCCGCCGCTCCACCAGCCACTGCCGTCGGGCGGCTGAATCGGAGCTCCTGGCGAGGCTAGGGTCGTGTTTTGCCATTCGCACTTGCGGCACGGGGTACACTTCTCAAGACATGACCACTGCGAAAGGGCCAGGCCTTCCGAGGTGCCAAGTGTTGGTGTGCTTTTGTTATTCACTGGCTAAGGCTGCTGCCGTTGTGCAAGGTTTCGGATCGTATGGTGGTCCTTTGGCCCAGACATCCAGCTTATAGATCTGGCCGTTGGTCTGGTTTAAAATCGAGATGGTTACCCAATTCGGAGTAGCGCCGCCAGGACCGCCCCCACCTCCAGGGGAAACCTCGATAAGTTTTCCATTCGGGGTAGTAGTGATTCTGATTCCGCTGCCCTCAAGCGGCTCGTTGCGGTTAATGGCTTCACTATGTTCTTTGACGATCCCGTGTAACCCTTCCCAACCGAGCGTGTGATCTTTGACCTGCATCAGAAAGTTGGTCCGTATGTTTCGGTAACCGTGTGCCAGTTGCCGCGTTGCTCGGCGCTGGTTCCCAGGTAAGCAGCATACAGCGGCGGAACGGGTGGAATCTCTCTTAGCAACTGTTGCATGTCCTGGTAGGAAGCGTCTTTCAGGCTGACCATCTGCGGTCCAAAAGTCTCGCTCAGGATTGTCCAGTTCACTTTGCCAAGGCCAAGTCCAGAATAATGCCCTCCATGCGGAGGGCTCGGGTAAGCCTGATAGCGCATCTGACACTGTGTACCGATGTAGCGAATAGTGGTGGTCTGCGTGCCTCCGGTATAAAGCGGGGTGTATTGGATGACGCTGCCGTCTCCAAAAACGTCATTTGCCGTTGAACCGCTGACATAAGACCAACCGCGGATGAAATCCCGGCTTCCTTGGACCGGTGAAAGAGTGACGACTGGCGGGGTATAGTAGGGCGATTGACCTTTGGTCTGAATGATCCCAGCATAGGTTGCGTGCACCTCGGCGATGAGTGCCGCTTGATCGGCAATCTCCGAGTCGGTACAGAACATCAGCGGATAATCAGGGTGTTTGGCGTTGACCTGTGGTTTGAAATTTAGCGCACCGGCAACCGGCCCATTCCAGATGCAAGTCATCTGATCCAGATCGCCGTATTTCCAGACTTTGCGCCGACCCACTTGCTCCACGAATTGGGTAACCGTACTGAAAATTACACCGTTAGGGTTGAGCATACTTTCAGCTTATCTGGAATACTTTTGCCAACTCCGCTCTGATATCCTCCAGCACTGTTTCGGCCTTGGCCAGGATAACCACTAATGCCCGTGAAGTTGCCTCGGTGGCTGGACTTTGTGGACCGCCTTTGACCGAAACACCTTCCGGTCCCCAGGACACTCTTTCAGGAACACCCGATTTCGGTCCACCCGATCCCTCTTTTGCGAAATCGTATCCGGCAGCAACCGCTTTCTGTTGTTCCGGTGTCCCGAGCCATCGGGTCATGATGTCGGCCAACTGCTTGTCTTCGACTTGAACTGTTCCCGGCGTTTTGGTTTGCAGGCCGCCGCCGCCAGCCTGCTGTTGCTGGATCCTTTTCATCCCTTCGTAATAGAACCCGCCCGGTTCCATCGGGTTAATCTCACCACCTACGTGTGGTTTTCGTGACCACTCGGAAAGCTGATGTTCCAGAATGTTTCGCTGACCCTCGGGCGTTATTTCTCCCATCGGACCCGCAGCGGCGCCAGACGGTTTCCCTTCTTCTTTTGCCGCGCCCTTGATTTCCTTTTCAGGTTCCCCCATTTGCTTGCGCAGCGCGTTGGTATTCTCCTGCGTTGCCCGATTCTGGTCGTCGGTAGACTTGCGTAAGGCGTCCAGCTTACCTTGGTACTTTTCTTGTGCAGCATCGAGAGCCTGCGTGGCCTTGGTTCCCGCACCACCAGCCTTGTCACCGATCTGCTGCATCTTATTGGCGTGATCTTTCATGATCCCCGACACGGATTCTGAAAAACTCTTCCCAGCCTCTTCGGGCGAAGTTTTGCCGCTATAGCCCGGAATCACGCCGGTCTTCTCAGCTTCAGCGGCTTTCGCGGCCGTATCAGCATGCATCTCCAGAAGCTTGTTATCGGCGGCCTGCGACAATTCGATGATGTGCATGAGTGAGTTTCGCTCCATGTCCAGGCGCGCATCCTGATACCTCTGCTGCATCTCGATCTGCGCGTTATAGACCTCTTCGCTGAACTCCAGATCAGCGGCCGCGATGGTCCGACTAGTCGTGATCCGCTCGTCTTCCTCCGCCCGGCGCATCGTGGTTTCCTCACGCACGAACTGCCGGTTCATATCGATCTGTTCCTGTGTGATCTGCCGGTTCAGCTTAAGTTCCTCAAGCTGCATCTGGCGGGTCTTGGTGCGCATCTCGTCCTCTTGCTTGATGCGCTTGCTGTAGGCCTCGTCCTCTTGCGATTCCCGGTTCCGAATCGATTCATCCTGAAAGCCGCGACTCTGATTTCTGGACTCAGCCTCGCGACGCAACCGGTTGTTCCGGTGCCGGTCCTCGCGCTCTTCGTCCTGCGCCATTTCCCGCGCACGACGATTTAAATCAGCCATCCCTCTCGGATCATGAGTGGCCAGCGCTTCACGTCGCAACTCGGCGTGCGCCCTGCGACGGCTCACCATCCGGTCCTCAGCATCGTCGGATTCCTGTCCAATCCGATGCCGGTCCTCCATCTCCCGCTCGGCCGCCATGTGCCGATGTTCCATTTCCCGGTTGATGGCCCGGAACCGCTCTTCCATTTCGCGATTGATAGCCCGGAAGCGATCCTCCATCTCCTGCTCGGTGGCCCGATGGGAATCCTCCATGTCGTACTGCCACATCCGGTGCCGGTCTTCCTGTTCATAAGAAGCGGCCCGATGGCTATCTTCCATCCCCCGGTCCTGCGCCTTGAAACGATCCTCCATCTCGTACTGGATGTTCCGTTTCTCGACTTCGTGGGAGATCTGAGCGGTGTGGATCTTGTGCTGCAGGATCCGGCTTTCAGCCATCTCTTCTTCTTGAAGCGCGAACTGGCGGAATGGCTTTTCGTCCTCGTATTGCTGGATCGCTTTCGCCCTTGGCCGCAATTCCTCGAGCGGGCTTTTGACGAAAGGTTTACCGGTGACCGCAAGAATATCTTCGGCGGTTACCTTGTAGCGTTCGGCCTTGGTTTGAAGTTCGGTAAGATCGACCCCGATCTTCTTGTAGAATTCGATGGTATGCGCTGCGGCCTCAGCCCGTTTTGGGTCCATCCCGGCAGCGATCAGCTTATCTTCGGTCTTGAGTGTCTCGTTGAGATCGGTCCCTAAATTCAACGCGACATCGCCGACCCTTTCCAATTCTTGCGCCGCTTCTTTCCAATGGCGCGTCGAGATTCCGCCCATCCGAAGTTGAAGCTCATAGAAGATGCGCATCTGATCCCCAACCTTCGTCAGCGCCTCCGTGAGCATCTCCAGAACCCCCTGACTGGCCATCATCCCGACGTTCCACAGGCCGAAGTTGTAGGTGATCCCGGCCATGAGTTCCTTCATGGCTTCGCCACCTTCTTCGAATTCCTTCTCTCCGGCCAGGCCGCCGGCTGAGGCGGCACGACGTTTCTGGATCGCTTCAGCGCTGCGAGCTAAGGCTTTGTTCCCGGCCTCGACTGCTTCGGCGTAAGCCAATGCTTTGCGCGTAGCTTCAGTTTCTGCCGCGCCGATTCTTTCCCAAGTGGCGACAGCCTCGTCAGGAATGATCAACCCACTGGTGGTCGTCTTGGATGCCGAGGCCGCCTGAATATCAGCCAGATGCCGCTTAAGTGCCTCAAGCTTGGGCGTTAGCTCATCGGTTCCGGTGATCTTAACGTTTACTTTCGGGTCGGGCATAACAATAACCTTTGGAGAAGTTCCTCCTTACTCTGACCGCGAACCAGGATGTTGCCCTCCACCTGGAGGTGGACGTAATAAATCTGAACCGCTACCGCTGCGGGCAGCTCCCACATCACTTGAAAAATGGTCATCCCGCACAGTGGTGCCACTGCACAGGAGATCTCGATTATGCGGGCTGCCCTCCATCGTTTGGGAGTTCTTCCGGTTTAGAACCATTGGGCGGCATTACCCGGACATTGCTAACGCTCTTGTCCCACTCATCCATCAGCCGGTTGTAAATATCGACTACCGGGCGCCAGTTATGATGATTGTAGCCTCGGCTTTCCGCCCATTTGAAAGCTTCAACCTTGGCTTTCTTCGGGCTGGCGTGAGCATCCAAAGCATCAAAGTCTTTCAGCGTACAAACCCACACCGTCATCACCGCGTTCCAAAACACGCCTGCGTTCCGGTCGCACAAATCGATAGCGATGGTTTGGCGCATCAGGCTGAACGGTTCCAGCTTGAGCTCGTCAACTTTGTGTTCGGTTAAACTTCCGATTAGAGCCGAATCAGTGGTCAGTTCTAAAACATCTTCGGGCATAGCGAGGGGAGATTAAATTTTGTCTAAGAGTTCAGCTCGGAGCTGAGGGCTGGAACGTTTGCCCATGCGAACGGATTTCTTGCCGGTGTTTACTTCGTCCCACTTGGCCCACTCCGGGGTACGTTTGATTTGCGACACCAGGAAATCGTAATGATCGAGCGCCTGATGACAGGATCGGGCGATCATCCAGCTCACGGTGTCGCGAATGTTCCTTTGGATGTTCTCGGGAAGGTCTTTGATCGAGTCCTCGAAATACTTGTCGACCTTCTCAAAAGCGCAGTGATAAGCCGCGATAATTTCTGCTGCCGGGATGCTGACGCCTTCGAAAAACAAGGTCACTACCGTAGTCGGATTGAACTCGATGCTGAACGCCTCGCCTTTGTCCCGCTTATGCATTTCCTCCAGATATCGAACAAATCGTTCCCGGTTCTCGTGATAATCCACCCACAACAACGGAGCGGCTTCACGCGGCTTGGCACCGAATACCATCAGGACCGCGGCCAAAAAACGGTCTTTGGTGCTGAGAACCTTTTCCTGAACTTGGTAACCGTTCACGTCGATAGGACACGGATCTTGATAATTGCCGGATTGGTAGCGTCGGTGTTTGAGATAAAAAGCTCGGTTACATCGGCCGGGATCGGGTTGGCCGCGAGAAAATCATGACCCCAGACAATCGTCTGACCCGGGGTGAGGTTAATCGTGGTGCCTGGAACGGTTGCGCTATTGGTTTTAATCCGGGCTGCAGCGCTGGCGTAAAAGACCTCGCTCTGCACGTTGGCTGCTGTCCAGGCAATAAGGACCGGTTGATCGGTGACACCAACCGCTAAAGAGGTATCAACCCCTTTCTCAAGTGTCCCGGTGTAGGTGGATTGACCGCCGATGGCCAGGCCGGAGTCGTCGACGTAACTGTTGTTGATCTTGTGAGTAAACATGCTCATTCCTCCTTATGCGGTTACTAGCGGGTAGTAGGTTCCGCTGATTCGCACCGACATGTTTTTTCCTCGGCCTTTGGAGTTGGCCACGCTTTTTACGATCATGACGCCGGTCGCTGCACCGCCTCCATACTGCTGCAAAATCAAATTGGCCGGGGTCCAGACCTGCCCGACGATGCTCGCCATCGTGGACATGATCTCGCCCGAGACGGTGATCTCAGAACGCATGTTGTGGGTAATGACCTCAATGATGTTCCCGACCGAGTTTTTCTGTTCGAAATTATCGGTCGTATCATTTTGCTCGTAAGAATCGACGGCGATTCCTGTCTCGTCGGTGCTGCCGAAAATAAACGGCGAGGTCGACGGGAATTTGTTATATGCGGTAGCTGATCCAACAGGAGGCGGCATAGATTATGATGTGTGCGGGTTTAGGGTGACGTGAGCCTTAAAAGTGCAGTTGTACTGCAACGGCGGCCCACTGCTCTGGAACTCAATTGGGCGGGGCATAGCTAGAAATTTGGTGGCCGCAGTCGGCTCCGCGGCGACAAGTCCGGTAAAACATCCGTGCGGCAACCAGTTCAGTATCGCGACCGTGACTTCGCAGAGTGTCAGGGCGCTGATCCCGGTCCCGGCCAAGCCCTGATTAATCGGCGCATCCTCGTAAATCCCGACATCCAGATAAGCCCATCCGCTGAGGTCTTCGGTTTCCGGTGCGTGCAATTCAATGATCGGACTCACTACCAACGCGCAAATGCCGACTTGCCCCAGAGCAAGTTCAATCTCCTGCACGATGTTGGCCCGGACCTCGGTGATGATCGGGATAGCTTTACCATTGTTGCTGAACATCCCCTGATAGGTGGGATCGGCCTGAAGCGCGGCCAGCGCGGCCTGCTGCAAAGAAGTAAGAGTGGTAGTGAGTGTCGTCATGGCAGCTTTTGAACTCCCTCCATAAACGCGGCTGAGAGCGCCTCATCGGTTGGCATCGCATGCGGCCATGGTTTTTGCGTGACCGATTCTTTCAGCGCATAAACGGCTTCCAATTTCCGGCCGATATCGCGACACAACGCTGAGCCGGCACGAAAAAGCTTATCGGGGAATTCACGCGCCCGAACACCTTTGGCTTGTGAAATCAAAGGGATAGTCAGCCTGCTGGCAGCACGCGGGGTGATGGTGCCACCGCTGATCTTCCAACTCAGAAGCCCGAACTTGTTTTCAATCGTCGCGCTTAACCCGGAGACTTGTGGCTTTTGCCAGCCTTCAACCACGTCACGGGTAAACTGGCCGGAGTTTGCTCCTGAAAACCAGTGCGGACCTTTCCAGTCCATTCTGCCGTGGTAAGCCTTCAAAAACTCGTAAACAGCCATCGACCCTGCTTCGACGACTTCGGCTGGCACCTTGCCTAGCTCATCGACAAAATCCGGATCTACCTCGACTTTGACCGTGACGCTCATATGGCTGGAGCGGTAAAAATGGCGCTGCGCGACATCCACATGAACCCCACGACTTGAGCGGTTCCGGTATCATTGGCGATGTAGAGGTTGCTGGCGTTGCCCCCCGTCGGGATCGCCACCTGACCGGTGTTACCGCTTCCTGAGGCGGCAGTATCCAGAACCACATAGCTTGCTCCAGGGTTGGCACTGACGGCTAAGCGGATATCCCCGGAAGTTTTCCCGAACCCGACTACGTCGCAGACAATGTCAGGCATCTGCACGTAGGAACCGGCTGTTCCCGGCAAAGACACGTTATCAAACCCAATGCTCGTTGTTAAGGGGGCACCCATAAGCTTTTACCAGTAGAGTTCCCACATGTCCCATTCGCCGGGAGTCAGGACCAACGGACCTTGCAGATTGGATGCAGTCGAGCCGCTGTCCGATCCGAGGACCGGGGTTTGGCCGTTCACATCGTCGCCGCGCACAACAACCAGCTTGCCTTCCGCTGCGTCCTCTAACTGCACAAGGGCTTCATCTTTATCGGCGCGTCGATCCTGCGTGATTAACTGAGTTCCCGGCAGGTGGGTTAAAAGTTTAAACCGTGAGATTGAAATTGCCGCCGCATAGAGTTCGTCAGGGATCGTCCCGGGCGGCCCGAGATGACCCTGGTTGCGTTGGTTAGCGTTGACTTTACCACGCACCAATCCGGTGACACTCTGAACGATAACCGTCAGATCAGACTGTGCCGAAGGAGTTTGGAGCCCATCTTGCTCCTGTTCGGTCAGACTGTTGGAAATGTCTTGAGTGCTGAGTGGTACCCAGGCCATCAGATGTTGTACTTCACCATCAGGTCGTTTCGCGGATAGACGTAGAACATCCAAGCCGCCAACCCAGCTTTAGCGCTGTAATCGGTCTGGTAAGCGGCATCGGCGCTATTGCAGCAAAGGATGTGTCCTTTATGGATCGTTCCCTTGGTCTGAGTCTCCGGGGCAGAGACGATTTGGACCCAATCGTCATCCGGTAACCCCGTTCCTTCCCAGCGCCAGTCGCCGTCAACTGAAAGCTCGCCGAAATAAGTTCCCGGTTCAGCAGGTTTTAGTTCTCCGCTCATTTTTTCTTTCTTCCGCCTTTGCTGGCGAAGCGTTCGAGTTGACTTTCGCTCATCTCGCTCGCCACCGCCTTCGCCGCCGGAAACGATTTGCCGCCGCGTTTGGCGTTTAGCGCCGCGCCCATCAGATGCTGCTGGGCTTCGCTTTTGGCGTGCATCTGTTTTTTTCCGCAACCCATATTTTTGGTACTCAATGCCAATCAGGTGACATTGAACATGATGGCGGTGACTTGCCCGGTCATCTTGATGTTCTGATACCAACTGAGCTTGTACTTATCGGAGCTGGTCTGCTCGTCGCGCCACGACACGACACGGGTAAACCGACCGGCAACGTTCACGAAGCTCTTCATGAAGCTGGTGTCGTACTGCGACGGTCCATCCTGGCAGAAAAAGATCGTGCAGTTGCTGGCGTTGTTTATGCCTTCGTAAAGCGCACCCTGGTTGACGCGGCAATCGAGCGGGATATTCCACATTGTTGCAGCATTCGCCGGGGTTACGGCTTGAATCAGAACTCCTTGGAAACGACCGCGCACGAGCGGGTTATTGATGTATTTCAGCCACGCCCCGGAGTCGAAATAAATCCGGTTAGGCAAAATCCCGTAGTTATCGGCAATGTTCTTGCAGGCGATATTGATGTCGTTTACCGGGTCGTTCGCGGTGTTTGACCATGCGCCGCCAGTACCAAGCGCAGTCGGCGTCAGCGTCCGCATCAGATCGAGCGCGAGGTAAAGGTTGTTATTCATTGCGGTGTTGACCAGATCGGAAATTTTCCTTTCCTCCAACACTCCGATGTCGACCGGGTTGTACTCCCGTTCCTGATCGTCAATGAATGTTTCCAGGGCGTACTCGCGGTTCAGGTCAGACAGATCGGTCACCGCCAAAGCAAGTTGTTTGGCCGGTCCACCGATAGCCCGCCGCATATCCTGGCGGGTGAACGCATTCCCTTTGCCGTAGTCTTTGTAGTGGAAAATTCCACCACCGACGACAACCTCGGGCGCGATCCACGGCGCGATGTTGTTAGTGCGTTCCCAGTCAGCAACCACCCCTTGAGAGAAGGTGAGCAACTGGACATGATCTTTGGTTAATCCTGGCATAATTAGTGTTCCTCCTAGGCACTCCAAAAGGCCATTTCGACGCATCCGTAAGCGTCTGCTTTGGCGTCCACAATGAACCCAAGCGGGGTTGCTCCGGTGTTAGTGCCAGCCGTGGCGTAAAACGTACCGTCCAGGGCAGTGGTGTTGACGTAGATCACATCCCCGGCCACAGGAGTGTAACCGGTGGAGGGTTTGATCCAGACGGTAAAACCGCCCTTGCCGCAGGCCACCGGCACTTGCAAAATGTCGGTGTCGGCGTCACTGGTGGCGTATCCGGCCAGGCGCTCAGTACTCGCGCCCAAGACGCGAGCCAGCTTGGTTGTGCTGTCGATAGTAACAGCCATCCCGCGCAGGAGGGTTGAGTTGCTCGGCACCCCAATGTCGATAATTGCGGGTAACCTTGCGATGGTTCCGATTGTTCCCATAGATTTGTTAGGAGTGAGTGACTTCCGTTGCTATGCTTCGATGAAAGCGTGTTTGTGTTCCCGCTTGGCTTTAGCCCATGCCGTTTTGAAATCCATGCCGGGATTTGCTGCCTGGATCTCGCGCACGATGGCGTGCTGATCAGACATGAGCTTCTGTTTAGTTGCCGTGGTCCCGACCTTCTCACCTGCCTCGCCGGCCGTAACCTTCACGACCTGGCCGAGTTCCTTAGCAGGGTTCATGGCCTTGATCGCGATCTTGGTTCCCTCGGGGTTCGCGATCAGTTGTGCCCGATAGTATTTGATCAAGTCATGATTCTGGCTCGGGATCTTGCCTTCGCTGATGGCGGCGGCAATGATCTGGTCGGCCTCGTTGCCTTTGACCCGAACCGCTTCAGTGCGAAGCGTTTCGTTCTCTTGAAGAAGTGTGGCGTTGTGCGCCCGAACCTCCATCAAATCTGAGTTCAGATGGACGATTGCATCGAAAACAGCGTCTTCGTCGTCCCCCTGTTCAGCCGTTATCAATTCAAGCTCGACGAGCTTGGTGACTAGCTTAGTCATGGTTTTTATTGGGATGGCATCGTCAGGGTCACTAGAGGCTGCGATGCGTTCGATATCCTCGAAAGCCGGGGAGTTGGTTAGCGAGCCGATTTCGCCACGGCCCGCCAATCCGGTGACTCGGTTGTTATTGAGTAAGAACGTGGGCGAAAAATAAGAATAGTTCCGGCCTTCGATGGCCTCGCGTCCGGCCTTGGTCCAGTCGACGTTGAGCAAGACGCCTTTGTCCTTGTCCCACATGAACCCCTTGGGGATGAATGAGGCGTTGCCCGGCTTATGATCAAATCCGGCAATCGGACGCACTGGTTGAGACAGGCGTTGCTCAAAGCTCGTCTGGAGAGCGGTAGCCGTGTTCTCATCGACCGTTACCACCACTTCTTTCGTCTCACCGTTTACGCGCGGGGTGATCTTCCATTGACCTTTTGGCATGTAGATGATCTGACTGGGCGCTTCCCCGTCGAAGCTGGTAGTGGACGAACCCATGACCACTAACGAGCTCTCGCTTTTATCGCCGTTGCTAAAGTCGATCTTGTACTTTTTCCCAGCCGCTTTGATCCGACCCTTGATTGCCGCCACGTCTTTGGACGAATATTTCTGGGCGTTCTTCGGCATATTAATGTAACTCCAGGCCGCCCGGACATGGGTTTCACTGTCCAGCGGATACTTCTTGTTGGTGGGATCGGCATACGTGACGTTGCCGTACTTGCTTTTGCCCTCTTGCGGGCTGGTGTCTCTGCGTTTGGCAATTGCCATTAGTAGACCTCTCCTTCTGCTAGCTTGGGCCATTCGGTCCCGTCCTCTTTCTGGTCGGTAAGACCCTCGTCGAGATGCATGCGCTTCAGCGCCGCGACCAGATCACTGAGCGGGCCGGTGCTGTAATGATCGCTGCCGACCTCCAGCCATCGCTCGATCATCTCGTCCAAACCGCCCGGGTCGTTTTCCACGGTCACATGGTCACCGTCCCAGGTGATCTTGCCTAAAGTCGGATGTTGCACTGAGGCGTTCATTTGGACCGGATCAGGTTAAAGACGTGCGTGAAATACTCGGGATCCTCGACGGCGAACTTCATCGGGTTTTGGTACATCCGTTGCAAACCCATCGACATGATCTCGGTCTGACCGTCCGGGTAGTTTTTCCCGGCGTAAACTGAGTTTCCCCGCTTCTCCCACTCATCCTCGTAGGAAGTTTCATCGCCATATCGGGGGTCGTTAAAGTGGTCCCGAAGCAGAAGTTGTTTACTCCCGGCGTTGCGCTTGTCCTGAAACGCCTTATTCGCACCGTGCCAATTATTGCCGTACTCAAGAACGTGACCCAACTCGTGGACGTAGCTATGGACCTCCGAATCCTGATACATATTGATTCGCTTATCGTAAGGATTGGCCGTCGCCCGACCGTGCCCATGTTCCATGTGCAGATTGACAGTGCCAAGAGTTGCGATGTGCCGTTCGGGCACCATGCTTTGCACGAAGTCACCGGCTTCGATAATCCGGTCCACTGCTTTCGCTGATGGTTGGTCGTAGTGAGTTTCGGGCTGGAACTCGAACTCGCCATGTTCGCTGTGATGGATCGAAATCAGATCTTTAAAGTTCTGACCGGCGTTCGCCAGTTCATTGTACGCGGCATTATGCGCGTCATTAGTTTCCTTGACCTTCTTATAGAGTTCCTCGCTTCGCTCGAACCCACCGGTTTGCCAAGCTTCGTTCGCTTTAAGGTATTCCTGGCGGGCTTGCTCGTATTTTTCGTTGACCGCTTTATGCAAAGAATTCGCCGCTTCAATGATTTTGGCCGGATCGGTCATCCGGCCAGGCTTAGTCTTCCTGCCGACTTTAGTTGGGGGGACTTTTGCCTCTGAACCCTCTTTAGGTTTGCCCTTTGCCGGGGCCTGTGGGGCTGCTGCAACGCGTTTGGTGAACCGGACCACCTCACCCATCGTGGTGAACGGTGTGTAACCGTGTTCGGTCTTTTTACCCCAGATCGTCTGACCGCCTTTGTGTAAAACAAATCCGCCGCGAACCCGGCCAACCGCAAACCCACCAGCACTCTGTTGACTCTTTGGTGGTGGACCCCCTTTTTGCGGAGCTTGAACCGGCGCAATTTTCTTTACGCTGCCGACCGTTTTAGCCTTCGGACTGACGCCTTGCCCCTTGCGGGTGAAATGACCGCCCTTGTCGTGAAACGGATTAGCCGCCGTGACCTTGCGAATAACCGGCAGAACGTGACTGCGACAATTATAAAAGATCGGCGGAAATCCCGGCCAAGGTGTCCTGTGACCGACCGGTTTCAAACCGGGGTAAGTCCATCGTTTGCCATTCAACTGGCGACAGACCGGGGTGGTCCGGTCGTCAATTATTGAGTGCCAATCAACGCCGGCGATATCGTCTGCGTTTTCTGCGAAATACGCGGCAGTCGCTTCAGCCGATTCGGTTTCGTCGGGAAACCGGTGAATTGAATTGTCTTTTTTTTTAGTCCCCCGAGCAGCCGTCGTTTCCTCGGATGGCCCGCCACTCAAGTACTCTTCGGCACTCATGTTTCCGGCACCGCCGCCGCCTTCACCACCGGCAGATGATTCGGACGACGACGGGCTGCTGCTCCCCCCAGTCGGTTCGTAGAGCTCTTCGCCTTCCTCTGGCGGTGTAATCTCCAGCCGGTCGTAAAGTTGCTGCAAAGCTACCGGAATCCGCATCTGGTTAAACAGGACGTTGAATCCGTTAGCCATGTTAACCAGATCAACCGGTTCCTCGATCACCGGTTCCAAGATCGGCAGTTCGTCCCTGTTGCCGTAGTTGAGCTGGATGATGCCGGGAATAATTTGATTGGAAAACAGTTTACTGACGTACCGCGCCACCGCTTCGTAGACTTCGATTAAGACCGTCCGATGAACGTCGCCCAGAGCCCGAGATCCTGAATCGGCCACATCGGTCGTCAGCGTCTGACCCAGGAGCATGATGTCACAAACCTTATCGGCGTTATCCAAAAGCCGTTCCTGCGGCATCGCGGCGTTCGCTCCTGGAGCCGTCTGCATCGATATCTCGGTGCCTTTAGGGTAAACACCCCAGGTCGCCGCAGCGCTGGCTTTCATCATCCGCACCAACTCCTGGTACACGGTGTCATCACCGGGCTCGTAGTAAGCGATCCGCTGCGGTATCCCGCACAACTGGGCAAAGGTCATGAACCATTCCAGGCCAAAGCGCTGGGCGATCCACCAACTGGTCAGCACCCGCATCGGTGCGGCGAACACCGGGAAGTTGGCGTGACTGCCGAAGACCGAGACTAAGAATTTGAACGCCGGGAAATCAACCAAAGCAGTAGAACCCAGCATCCCGCTCGGATTAAGCATGAGTCGATCAATCGCATCGAGTACATAGGGATAGCGAAAGTAACGGCCAGGGATCCAGCGACTGCACTTTGGAACAATTCCAAGTCTGGCGTCAATTACCGGACGCGCTTCCCAATCAACTTCCAAAACCGTGAATCCGCTGATCCAGCTATCAACCAGGGCTTCAATTGATTCCTTGAAATCCTTGTGACCCCAGGCCGCGTCGGATGTCATACCGAACAACGAGGCCTCGACGAAGTTGGCTTTCTCGATTGCCGTGTCGGTTGGAGCCTCGCCTTTAAGTGAGTACGCTTTAACCTCGTACTCAAGCGAGCTGACCGCGTTACGAAGTTTACGCAGATTAGTCGCCAGCCGCGGCCAAGTGTCCACCATGATACTGAACAGCTGGTCCTGCCAGTACAGGTCGCCGGTCTGGCTTTGAAAGAGAATCCCCTCGATTTCCTGGGGGAATAAACGTCGTTTTAGCTGACGAAAAAGACGGTCCTCAACTTCGACTTCGATCTTCGGACCAGAAACGGGCCCGAGCCGGCTGCCGTTACCGTTGCCGGGAGGAATGATCGCTTGCGGTGTCTTAGGAGGCTTGCGAGCAGAAGTCTGGCTCTGAGTGAAATTCCGCTTCACATAAGCGGAAGGAATTGCACCGATGACGTGTAATCACAAGCAAAACCTACTTGATCAGGTCTTTAAGGCTCGTGGTGGCAAGCATTTCGCGTTCTTTTCTCCAAGTTTTGGCCTTTAACCCGTTTACGCGAGCCCACCGTAAAGCCAACCGATAACGCGATCCGGCTATAGCAGCATCGTCAATTGCCTGCTCCCTTCGCTCACCAGTTTCATCCAGCTTGCGTTCAGCCCACCGATGAATCGTTTCGGGTTTGGTGTGACCGCCGCCTTTATCACGTCTGCTGGGACATTTCTTTCCGCGTGCCATGGCTAAAGTGGTGTCGGGGGGCGCCCCCACAGGCTCCACCTCGATTGCCGCTTGGCAAGACAACAATCTAAGGACTTCCCCGACATTAAAAGTGGCGTCGGGGGGTCGGTTGCCCGACCCGGAGCCCGTTCACGCCGGAAAGGAGGTGAAGCCAAAACGGCAGATACGCTCTCTTTGACCCGACACTAGATGGATTAGTTTGCACTTTGAATCGGACATCTGGTAACGTCAAGCTTTCAACCCGGTCAGATGCGTCTAGCCGGGAAAGCAGAAGATAGTTTGATCCAAAATTCTGCCAGCGATGACTGAACTCCCGTTATTACTCGGTATGCCCCGGTGTTCAAACGGTTGGCGACGGCCAAGTGGAGTATACCGAGACAAAACGCCAACGCTGAACGAACCCATCGCCGGTCGGTACTCCGACGTTACAAGTGCACCGTACGTTACAAAAGGTTGCAGGGACGGGATTTGAACCCGCGATTTCAACGTTATGAGCGTTGCGACTTAAGCCTCTGGTCCACCCTGCCACCTTGTGATAACACCAACTCAGCGCAAAAAGAAAGTCTCTCGTTCTTCTTTTCCGCTGTTCAATCGGGCTAAGGCGTCACTGGTCCATTTATGGATCTGGTCAGTGATAATCCGCTTCTGCTCACTGGAGAGCTTATACTGGCCAAGTCTGGCGATGGATTCCAGGCGCTGCTGCAAGAAGCTCATGCGCTGATTAGCGAGCCTGACACCCGCCTGCTGACTGCTTTCCCTGACGGTTGACGGCGCGACGTGGATATCTCCAGTCGGCTGCGGTTCGGGGGTATTGTTGGTTTCTGGAGCCGGTTTCTTTTTAGGGGTGCTCATATGGTTCCACTCTTAGTGTCAACTGCGCTCCCCGATCCTCACCCGAGGCGGGGAGCGCAACGTTGATCAATGGGCGATTAATTAACGGAGCCGATAGACAAATCGGCCCGGCGCTCAGTTTAACGCGAAATCCTCGTCATAATCAAACCTTACCATCGAGTTTCCGCCGACGTAGAAAGGCGCAGGAAAAGCCATGCCGCGCAATTGCTGGCTCGTGATGCCGCCCCAGCCACGGCAATAAAGGGCTGAAAAGATTGCTTCTGCGCGATCAGGACTCTTCACACCACGGCTCCGCATCTTCTCTTTTGGCTCGGCCAGGAGCCGCATTTTAGCGTCATAATCTCTGCGGCGATTGGTGGCCTGCCGGAAAAAGGTCGCGTCATCGGGCAGGATGACCTCCTTTTTGATGATCTGTTTCTGTACCCTGAACCAGATCTCGCTGCCGACGTTGCAGTAGTGTTCTTCGTCCCGAGCTTTGGAACCGTTGTTAAACGGCCGGATCCGCCAGCCCAACTCAGCCATGTACTTGATCATCACGATCCCCATTCCGCACTCGTCACCAAAAATCTCACTGGGGACCAGTTTAAGCCGTTTAAACTCCTCGATGAAATCCTTGGCGGCGCGGATCGGATCGGTATCGCGCCAGGCGCGTATGATCTCGGCCCGGTTACCGTCACATAACGCGATCACGTTCTCATCGCCACCTGCCGCGAAATCACAAAAGACTGTGCGCGGTCCAGCCACAAACGGAATCGATGCATCAATACAGGCCCGCAGTGCGAGTTGGCTGACGATCATTCCCGGCCCATCCTCGTCCATGAACTCGCTGTGATGCATGGACAAGAAATCCGGGTCGTCTTCCGGGTAGATCTTGCTGTCGCGGGCAAACTTTTCCGCCAGATGCGGGCACTCGGCACTTTTTACCCGTTTGGTAAAATATTCGAAAGCCAGAGAATGGAAACACTCAAAGAATCGCCCGAATGGTCCCCCCGTTGAACTACATACAAGTCGGTATTGGCAGGTACAACGATCAGAAGCGGTGAAAATGCCGTCACTAACTCCTTTAGCTTCGTCGATGATGAACAGACAAGGAGCATCGATTGTACCGTGATTTCCTTCGGCCCGTCGCTCATCGTTGGTAGAGAATAAGAACATACGCCCGCCCTCCGAAGTCCCTATTCGCATTGAATACCAATTCCATTGTGGAAACTTTCCCCGGTGCTCCAAAAGGCACGGCCACAGTTGTTCCTCCAGCTGCGTCCATGACCCGCTGGTCACCGGAATCAAAGCACGCGGCCAATAGTAAAGCAGCCATAAAACGATGGGCGCTACGATGTATTTGGTTTTACCGCTGCCGTTGGCCGCCGCAAGCGCCGTCGGAATCCCCTGACCCAACGCCTCGAGGATAATGGCCTGCCAAGGGTAAAGTGTAAGACCAAGCACCCGGACGGCAAACATCCACGGACTTTCGACACCTTCCGGGTAAATGAAATCAGGGTTGATCCGGCGGATCGGCGCTGCGAGCTCTGAACTCATCGGCATCACCGAACTCTTGGATCGCCTTCGGGTCAAACCCGAACTCGCGCAGGATCAACACCAGCTCATCCATCCCACAGATCCGGCACCGATAAGTCACCGGATCGATATCGTGGATGTGCATAACTGCTGGGTAAGCGCCCGTTCGAACCATTCATAAGCTTCGGCATCGTCGCAACCTTTAATTATCTGCGCAGCGGCGGCCGCTAAAGCGTTCAGGGATTCATAAACCCGATCCCGGCTGGCCGGGCCGCGTAAATAATTCTCTCGAATGACAACGGCAATCTGGCGGAACAGAGACTCAACCCGATCCCGGTCCAGGCCGTTTACATTGTCTTCATCGTCCACGCTATGAAGAGGACCACAATAAAAATCGCCAGAGAGATTTCGGGGTTAAATCCAGTCATCCAACCGGGGTTAATGGTCCGGTCTGAATAACGAATCCAACCGCTGTGCCTGCGACCACGGTCACGTCCAGCACGCCACTGATCGACTTGGTACCCGATCCCAAATCGGCGTCGGCGGTTACGTTGATCTGGGCGCTGCCCAATGTCCCTCCAGGCAATAAATCTGCGCTTAGGGAATCTGGCGAGATATTGGCGACATTGACGATCTGGGCGTTTGAACTGGACCAACTTGCTAATCCGTCGATTTGGGCGGGATTTCCTTGCGTATCGACCGGCGTAATACTGGCTGTGCATTTCTGATCGGTAGGAAGAGTAAGCATAGTGACGTTTTTGGTTGTAACCCCATTCACTCGGATTGACCAGAGAAAGGTGGGGGATTTTTCATCCTGGATGTCAAACAGGAGCGATCCGCTAACGGTGATTTTCATAAAAAAGTGCGGCGGTGATCTTACGAATCTCCCGCCGCACCCAACAATAGAAACAGAACGCTGACCGCCACAAATCGGTCAACACAATGCCTACAACCAGTGGAAAATCTAATAGCCGATCTGGGATTTGTCCAATTCTTCGCGCTCATCGATTTCAGCGGCCAAAACCTCAGCCAGCCGGTGAAAACCCTTCTTTTTCAACCGAACCCGGATTCGCATCAGTTCCTCAGTTTGCAATACGGACAATAATTGCCCGAACCAGTTTTCATCCATCTCGGCGACGTTCATACTCGGTATGATTCCTATAGTTGGCGCATGGTCGATTTCGGGTGTTGACATCCCGGTTTCATGGTATATTTCCCGACCCACAAATTACAACCATATGAGTGATCATACCAAACCAAAAAAGAACCGGCCAGGGCGTGAACCTGACCGGCTGCGAAGTATCTCGAACCTGCAATCCCCTGTCATGAAGAAGGAGGTCTTCGATGTCTCGACAATCGCACCCAAGCGACTCGACGTCAACTAATTCCTCAGTCCGATCCAGTAAGACTGAGTGTTTTTTAAAGGTTATCGGCCTGATCAGCGCCTCGACTTCGCTCTCTTGGAATGAGAAAGCGATCATTTCCTATATCTACAGTTTTCAAGCCGACCACCATCGATGCTGGGCGTCCAACGCCACTATCGCCAACCAGCTCGGCCTGTCGCTGAGTGCGGTTGAACATATTGCCGCCAATCTGACGGCACGCGGAATCCTGAAAAAGATCGTCAATACCGGCAGCACCTGGGTGCGCACCGTGAACTTAGAACGGTGTCAAATCACCGGGACGGACTGCAAACTTTACAGTCCGAGGTCTGTAAAGTCTACAGACTATAAGATCAGGGATAAGAAAGAAAAGAAATACAGTGGTGATCTTTCAGATCACCTCTGTACAAAGAAAAGGACCAACACCGTGAACGGAAGTTCCCCACGCAAAGTAATCCCATTCTCCGAGCTTAAGAAAGAGATCGGAGGTGCAGCGTGAATACCAGATCCATGCCGATGAGTGAAGACGGCGAGAAAGGCCTCATCAGCGCTCTGTTACATAATCCCATCGAAATTTGTGACCTGATCGATCTGGAGTTGCGCACAGGCGGGTTTTACCTGCCCGCCCACAGCTACATCAAAAGCGCCATCAGCCGCCTGATCGATAAAAAATCCCAGTTCGATTTCCCGCATCTGATCGAACAACTGAAAGCCGATGGCACACTGATTGAGGTGGGCGGCAAAGAGTACGTCAGCGCGGTCTGGGATTTTATACCGTGCGGCAGCACGATGGTGGCTGAAAGCTATATCGAGCTCCTAAACCAGAAAGCGCGTCGGCGCGACATGATCCGCATCGCCAACCAACTGTTGGACGACGGGTACGATGACACCGTCGAGGTACGGGAGGGCATTGATCGCGGTGACCGGTCTGTCAGCGCACTGGCCATCGAAGGCCTGAAAAAGATGATCGATTGGTCCAAACAAGTGCAGGATTTCGTCGAGGAGGTGGATAAGAACAATGGTAAACCAATTGAAGGCGTCATTAAATTCGGCATCAAGGGTCTCGATAAAGCCCTGATCAACGGTCTGCATCCAAGTGAGGTGTGTCTGATCAGCGCGGGTACCAGTGACGGCAAAAGCGCGATGGCGATGCATCTGGCCTTAAACGCGGCCCTGAAACAAAAACTTCCCACCGTGATCTTCAGCCTGGAAGGTGGCACCAAGCGATTGTTACGGCGGATCTTTGCCAGTGAAGCTAAGATCCCGGTTATCAAGTTCAGAAAGAACCTCCTGGACGCCCCAGAGCTTGCGCGGCTGGGTAGTGCGCTATTGGAGGTCCAACCGGCACCGATCTTTGCCGATACCGAAGTCTCGGTCAATATCAGTCAGATTAAAGCCCGGATCCGGCAGATCAGTCGCAAGTTGAAAATCGGGTTGGTTGTTATTGACTACGCACAGCTGGTGATTCCCGAACGGATTAACGGCACCCGCGAACAGGATGTCGCGGAAACCAGTAAACAGATCCGGGCCATCAGTTGCGAACACGATCTGGTGGCCGTCTTATTATCCCAGATCAACGATGACGGCCAGGTGCGCGAGTCGCGCGCATTGGAACACGATTGCGATGTCCATCTGCGGATTACCCGCGATAGTGATGCCATTGAAAAGGCAACGGCCAAGACTACCGCTGAACTGGCGAAAATCCGGCAGTCGCTCAAATTGATTGAGATCCGCAAGTTCCGTGACGGCGAACGCGGCGGCAAAATCCCGGTCTGGTTTCATGGTGAGCATATGGCCTTTGCGGATCGGGCCATCGAGCAGGAGCCCGATGACGCGATTCATGGTGAAAACGAATTACCCTTTGAACGGCAACAAACCAATGGACACAAGAAGCACAAAGGCAATTCAATCCGGCGTTGATTCCTACTGAGTAACAAGCGAGATGTAACGGCCAAGGATGCCGTCCGATACTCAAAAGAAAAAATCACGCGCAGGTTCTTTGAAGCCTTCGGACGGTATTCCCATCAAAATACCTAAGCGCGGCAAGATACCATTTATTGTTTCTCCGGTTCCTCATGAAGCCTTCCAGATCCATTGCGCCCACGATGCCGTCGTCAAAGCGGTTACACTTCAACCGCATCCGCGCAACCCGAATACGCACCCTGAAGCGCAGATCAAGGTGCTCTCAGAGATCATTAAACGCGCAGGCTGGCGGGCGCCGATTGTGGTCAGTAAGCGCAGTGGCTATGTCATCAGCGGTCACGGACGGCTCCAAGCCGCACTACTCATGGGTCTGGAGGATGTGCCGGTCAACTATCAGGACTTTCACAGTGAGTCCGACGAACTTGCGCATCTGGTGGCGGATAACCGGATCGCGGAACTCAGTGAACGCGATTCCTCCTCCTTAAGGGCCATTCTAGCCGATATCGGCACCGAGATTGATTTAAGCTCTCTAGGCTACGATGAGTTTGACCTGGCCGAGCTCCGTGTCGATCTGAGCTCTGACCATAAGAGCGACGATATCGAGGATCTAGCGACGGAACTGGAGGGCTCCGCACTCGCACTCAAGGATGACATGGAGTTTCCATCGAGTCTGCCATTTAATATCCCCGAGCTGCGCAAGGATATGCTTCTGGCCTGCCCCACTGACATCGACACCTGGATGGGGTCTAAGTTCTGCCAGAGTGATGATCACCAAGCATGGTACTACGATTGGGGTACCGAAAGCACCAAGGGCCTGGACAAGGCCAAAATGATCACCGGCTTTTATACCGAGGATTATGTCTTTGAATGTATGTGGAGCGATCCGGCCGGATCAGTCGCCAAAATGCTGAACGCTAAAATCATGGGCTCTATTGTCCCCAACTTCAGCCTCTTCAGCGATGCCCCGGCAGCGGTGCGGATCTTTAACTCTTACCGCAACCACTGGTGCGGCCGTTTCATGCAGGAATCCGGGATTCGTGTCATCCCCAATATCAGTAGCGGCAACAAGGGCGAATGGGAGGCCTTTGAAGCGCCCATCCCGCGTCATGCCCCCACTATCGCGCTCCAGATGATCACTGGCGGCGCGCGCGATAAGGCCACTTACTCCAGTGCCCGTGCCGATCTGGGGCGATTAATTGCTAAACTCGTTCCCGATAGTCTCCTGGTTTACATGGGCAAGCATGCCCCCGAAATCTTAGACGGTGCCATCCCGTCCACCTGCACCCTGATCCCCGTTAAGAGTCGGCAAGTCCGCCGGATGGAACTCTACCCACAACGCAAAGCAAAATTGGCAGCAGATAAAGGAAAATAAGCATGGCCAAAAAAGCAGCACCCAAAAAGAAAGCGGCTTCCGCCGCTAAACGGACCAAAAGCCGCAAAGGCGGCAAAGGCCGCGGCGGAGCAGGCAAGGGCGGCCGGGGCGGAAAAGGCGGAATGAAAGGCGCGAAACCCGCCGCCATCAAGATCGGTAAGAAAACCGCTCGGACCCGTACCAAAACCGCACCCACTTCACGCAGAGGTAAAGGCGGTCGAGGCCGCGGTCGTTAAACTCTAAAATACCTCCCACGGGGATCCCTGCGCATCCCCATTTTGCGGCACTCCAGAGTCACGATTCTTTGTGTATCACCACGTGAGTAAAGCTCATTCCCACGGTAAACATCCAGGCGGCAGACCGCGCATCGATTTTAACCTGGAAGAGGTCGAAAAACTCGGCGTCATCCACGCCGCCACCCCAGAGTTGGCCGCTTACTTCAACGTCGACGATGAAACCATCACTCTGCGTATGCAGTCAGATCCGGAGTTTCTCGCGGCGTATAAAAAAGGTATGATGAAAGGCAAGGCGAGTCTGCGCCGCAAACAGATCGAGCTGGCCCAGGGGGGTAACGTGGCCATGCTCATCTGGCTGGGCAAACAGATCCTGGATCAGGCCGATGTTCCTCAGAACATCATCAGTGTCGCGGCCAACGCAGTGGGTAATGTGACGAATGTCACTGACGACGCGCGTCGTCATTTGATTGAACTGCAACGAGCAGTTCTGGCTGAAGCCAAACGCTTCGAACTTCCCTCAAACCCGGGTTCAAGGGAAAATACCGAGGGGGAAGATACAAGAGGGGGGGGAACGGAGGGGTGATGTCAAGCATAATCGTTCACCCTGATGCTCATAATCAGGGTTTCCCCCGATGTTCCGCTCAGGGTCGATGGTGACGGCAGGTCAGGGGGCCCCCTCAGTTTCTGTTGCCCCCAAATCTGGCTGGAGCAGTCTGCAAAGGGGTGGGTTCAGAGGTGCCTGTAAGAACACATACGCTGTAATACGCGGGTCGTTACACACTTGAGTGGTTATCCTGAGACAAAACCTTTTTTGCGGCCAGGAGCTGGTGACGACGCAGATAAGGGGAGGCTGGCTTATTCTGGGGGAATTTGACGGCGACCTCCTCCAGCGCTTTGATATCGCTTTCCCTGTAGCGGAGATTCAGGGCATTGAATCGGTAAGGGGTGATGATTCCCTCACGTTCCCGAGCGATGATGGTCCAGACCCCTACACCCCAGCGCTCGGCCAGATCTCGGCGGCTTAAGAAACGTTGCTCTGGAGGCGCCGAGAGGTGGCTTGGGTTTTGCGCTTTACGCCTGGCTTGGGATTTCTTACCGCCGCGTGACCGCTCAGCGCGAGTCAACTGGTGGGCCTTCTGGTTGCGGCGGGCCATGGCGCGCCCGCCCTCGACGATGATGAGGGTTTCACTGATTTCCTGGTGGCAATGGGGGCATTTCACAGGGCCGCCTTTCGCAGTTCGGCAATCAAATCCACGCCAACTGGAGAGTACTTATCGAATTGATTGCTTTCCAGCGCATCCGCTGCGCGGGCGCACAATGTTTTGAGCCCGTGGATTTCGGCTTCCCGCTCCAGGGCGACTGCCGAAACGATATCGAAACTCAGCTGCAGGAGTTCAACGTTTGAGTAGGTCTGCTTTAATCGCTCAACAAAAAGGGCTTCTTCGCTTGTCATTGGTCAATCCTTGAGTCGGTCGATGAAGGGAGCGCTGGATTGGTCTTCGCTTTGGTAGCCCTGGGTCCACAGGATACAGGCGGGTGAGCGCAGGAGGATATCGCTGGAGCGTCCGTGGGTATGGTTAGCTCGGTTAGCGCCGCATTTGTAGACGGCCTTGCCTCTGGCTAGGCGGACCAGCAAAAGCCTCTCGCAGGTCCGGCAGGTTTCCCCTGGTGGGCCGTGGCCGGGGAGGCGGGCGTAGCCCATTGGGACGGGGGATTTCCGGTGCCGGATCCGCTTGGCGGGGCGAATTCCGAAAGGCAATGGCCAGGGCTGGGTGATGTACTCACCAAAGAGGTCAACTTGTGTGGGATCGATCATCACGGCTGGAGTCATACTCAGTCATATTCAAGGGTTTGCCAAATCAAGTCCAGGCCGCTCACCCAGAGGTGGGCCGCATCGCGTTCCAGAACGCAGCCTGCTCCGTAAAAGATTTTTATCTGGACCACCCATTGGTCGTCGATCAATGCCCACAGCTCGAAGTTGCCTATCAAGCCATCGGGTCCGATGTGGCCTTTTTTCTCCCGGACCTCAGTCCGCATAGATCCGGTACATATACTTGCGTCCCTCGAAGCGGTACTGGATCCCGCGCCCTTTCATCGCTTCGGCGGTTGCCTGCATCTTGGAGTGAAAGGTTTCGGGGTTCCACCCATAGGTGCGCCAGGCCAGCGCGACCAAAGCTTCGACGGTCTGGTGCTGTTCGCGGCCCTCCTTGGCCGCGCTCGACAGAATCAGCATACCTAAGAGGACCGGATCAACGTCCGGGGCCTCGTCTCCGGGTGGACCTTCGGGGCCTTTTAATCCTTCAGGACAACCTCGGTTCGTTACCTCTTTGTCGGCGCTTTTCTCAAAGCGCCCCTGTTTGTTTCTGCTCGTCATATTTTCGTATCCGACCCTGCGCCAATAACCGGCTGGCAGAGGATCGGGGGTTTTGGTTCACAGGTAAAACTTGCCGCTCACCAGATCGCAGGCAAATCCCAGCACTCCCATCTTGGGCGGGTAAACCCAGACGGTGTGGGCCAGGATCCTCTGGTACTCGGTATCGTCGCCCCCGGCCTGCTGGTCAAGCCACTCCTGTGGCAGAGCCACATCGTAGGGCCAATCCCACGGAAGGCGCACAAGGGCAAGATGGTCTTTAGTCATCTTGCGCCAGTTGCGCGGCAGCGGCGCTAGAGCGCGCGCCAGTAAAGCCAGCGGGTCGTTCATGGTTCTTCCTCCAACAGATGGGCCATCCAACTTTCCGGCTGACCCCATTCAGAGTCGAAGTCATTGCGCTCCAGGCCGATGATTTGCTCGGTAGTCGGGGCGCGAACGATTTTCCAGCGGC
>Ga0306925_10000363_pt1 | contig 32030 bp, 29 predicted proteins | sample flu12Cox44000176_FD_203755 | JGI IMG/M metagenome (GOLD analysis project Ga0306925, IMG submission 203755) | Lab enrichment of tropical soil microbial communities from Luquillo Experimental Forest, Puerto Rico - flux8day.12C.oxic.44.000.176 (v2)... | ecosystem: Environmental > Terrestrial >... | reverse complement strand
TACGTTGGTGATGCTAGCCATCGGAAGATTACACCGGCTCAGTGGAAAACTTTAGGTATTGAGTTGCATGATGATATTGCTACTCATACATGGAGTGTAGCTAATGACAAGATGATTGAGTCATCTGAATTTTCTGATGAGCAACTTGATTATCTGCTTATTGACGACAGGAAAGCCGGTTCAAATACACATGCTTTCTTGGAAGTTGATTACAATGAAAGCGGCCAACTTGTTCAGGTGGTGTCTGAATAATGGTTATGCCTGACTTCGATTTTGAACCTCTTGAGCTACGGTGTCGGGGCACTCTTCATGGCATTGTTAGGAATGGTAGTGGAGAACTTGAAGTCAAGTGTAAGCATTGGGCATGCACGACGCCTGGTTACATTACCTTTCATGTGTTCGATTTGGCGACAGGTCAGCCAATAGAAACGCATACGTACAAGGATCCAATTAAGAAGGAGCAAAAATGACCGGACCTAGTCAATTGGCGGCCGCAGCACCTTGCACGTCAGGTACTTCTGATGTCTTGCCTTATGGCTTGCGTCAACTGAGTCTTACGCCGTATACGGATGCGCAAGGTACGTGTCTAGGGGCCACCAGTTATCCGCTGCCTGTCGCAATGACTCTCGGCTTCTCTGAAACAGAGCAGTATGATGAGTTGCGTGGTGACGATGTTCTAGTTGCTGTTCACGGTCGCGGTCCTCAGGTTGACTGGAGCCTCGAAGCTGGTGGTATGAATATGACATGCTGGTCGCTCCTCAGCGGTGGCTCAGTCATTGAAGAGGGCGTAGCACCCACCCGCGTAACGCGCATGCGTAAGTCTGGTGATGACCTTCGACCTTACGTTCGCATAGACGGTCGTGCTATTTCAGACGCTGGTGGTAATCTCAAGACGCGCATCTATCGTGCTAAGGCAAATGGCCGACTTCAGGCTGATCTTCGTGGTGGAGCGTTCCAGACTAGTCGTATTGACGGCGTCGGCTTGCCGATGGTCGGAGATGGTGGCCGGTGGCTCTACGAGTTCATCCATGAAGAGCACGATTCGGCTATTCCAGGCACGCCAGAAGCCAACCCATTGCCTTCGCCTACTAATCTATACGCTGATGCTATTGGAACTACTACCGTAGATTTGGTATGGGATCAAGTTGGTATTTTCAATGCAACTAACGATAAATACCAAGTTTACCAGAGTATTGATGCTGGTGTAACTTGGACTAAGGTTGCTTCTGCAAGTGGTGGTAATCCGAATACCAATGATACTCAGATTACCACGCTTACTACAGCTACCCAATACTGGTTCCAAGTTACCTATGTGCAGAACGCAGTTCCTGGTCCTGGTGTCGAAGGTGACCCGAGCAAACCGGTGATTGTTACCACAAATTAGTTACAACTGAATATTAGAGCCCAAAAGAGGTCTAGGAACCCAATGGAGGTCAAATGAGTAATCCAATTACTGCTGGCTTAGACGATGCAGAGCAAGCCACGATTCGTCGTGCTGCCAGACATGCAATAGGTGAAGAGCTTGAACGTAGAGATATAGGCGCAGAAACTAAAGCTGCAGCTGAACCAGAAGAACCTCCATTCAAGCCAGAAATGGCACCAGTCAATCCCTACGCACCTACTGGTTGGCGGAAAAAGCAAAGAACTGAGTTTGACGTTACGCTTCCTAGTGGACAACTTTGTCGAGTGCTTCGTCTTGAGCGTGAGGATCTGTTTAGACTCAATCTGATGAGTTATTTGGATACATTCACGCCTATGCTGATGGAAGATTCAATCAGCACTGAAGAGCGTAATAGACGTATGCAAGAAACCATGACGAAACACCCTGATTCAATTGCGAATATGTTTATGGCAATTGATGAAGTAGTTATGGCTGCTACTATTAGACCGCGTGTAACTAATGACGAAAAGAAAGTTGATTACGGCGGTCCTCAAGACTGGGGGAATCCTCAATTTATCGCTACTGCTTATATTGAAGATATAAGCATGGAAGATCGTATGGCTATTTTTGCTTCAGCCTTCGGGCGGTCGATGGACGACTTGAAAAGTATTTGGAATGAAGCGGGAAGCGTGGCAAGCGTGGCAGATGGCCCAAGCGTACAACCAACCGCCGAGTGAAATTTTTGGGGTTAAAGGTGCTGCAGGACTATTTTTCGACAAAGGGATATTCACTTTTGGTCGATATGTAGAAGGGGTTGTTGAGCATGCTGGTCAAGATGCGCTCAACGCGAGTTTTGCGAGGTCAGCACAACAACGCGCCTTTGCTCGGTGTATGGGCGATGATATGGAGAAATCTACAGCAGGCTTCGCTGATCCATTCTCTAGTGGGATGCATGCTTCCGAGACAGAAGACGGCGATGAGATTCTCAGAAGCGGCTACTAATGCCTGATTATAATTTGGGTAGAGCGCATGGTGAGATTGAAATCACCGCCGATACTCGTGGTGCCCAAGAGGCTCAAGCTGCAATGGCTTCAACAAAAGCTGAAGCTGCTGCCCTTGATGCTGAAATGGGCAAAGTTAATACTCAATTTGATAAAAATCGACAAAGTAGTATTCTTAGCGCTGAAGCTCTAGTTAGACAACGCGGTCAAGTTGAAGAACTTCGCAAAACATACGAACGATATAATCAAGATTACGAACGTGCATCCACACGAAAACTAGATACTGAACGTAAGTTACAAGAAGCTAGACGTAGAGAACAAACAGAAGGTGAAACGTTATTACGTTTAGGACGTGATGTCCAGCGATCTAGAGAAAATGAACAACGTTTGTTATTGCGCTCACAAGAGGCTTATGAACGTTACCAGACTAGATTATCTGCTTTACGTCTTGAAGTTGAAAGGTTTAATACTGCTCATATAGCTGCCACTACTGGTTTTTCTAATATGCGTAACGAAGCAGAAAAAGCAGGCCAAGCATTAGAAAAACTGTCAGATAAACTTACTGGTATTGCCAAAGTTATGACCAATATCGGTGTTTATGGCCTATTTGGGACAGGCGCGGCGGGGGCCTTGGGTATTATGGGTGGTGGTGGGCTACACGAGCTCACTATAGTTGCTGGTGCAGCTCTTGAAGTTATGAAAGATTTTGCTGGTGCTATGCTTTTACTTCCTGCCGGCATTAGTGCTGCAGCTGTTTCTTTGGGTACATTAGCTGCTGGATTTCATGGTGTTGCACAAGCTATAGGTTCAATTGGTGATCCAGCTAAGTTTATTGAATCTTTGCGTGAATTATCGCCTGCAGCTAGAGAATTTGTAATTTCTATAGAGCGGTTCTCATATGCCATTCGTGGCGCTCGTGAGATGGTTCAGGAATCATTATTTCAACCACTTATTGCCGATATTCAACCGCTGGTATATACATGGTTACCACTATTAATGCAAGCAGGCCAACGACTTGCTAGTGAATTTGGACAGTCTTTCCGTCAAGTATTTCAATTCTTATTACAACCTGAGACTCAAACTGCTTTTCAAACTTTTACTAACAATCTAGTACATGGTTTCCAGGCTGTTCGTGGAGCAATACAGCCATTCATGGAAATGATGAGGACTTTAACCACTGTTGGTTCACAGATATTTGTTAGAATTGGACAAGCTATAGCTCATATAGCGAATGAGTTCAATAACTGGGTCCAAAACGCTGCACAAAGTGGTCGCCTTCTACAAATAATGAATCAAGTACTGGATGATTTTACTAGACTTGCTCATATTATACGTGATCTTGGTATCGGATTATCTAACTTTTTTGATATAGCTGAAAGAACAGGCGGTGGATTCCTCCAACAGTTAGAACGAATAGCTGCTACATTCAGACAGTGGACTGAAAGTGCTCGTGGTCAAGCTGGTATATTGAATTTCTTTAATTTACTAAATCAATCTGCTGAAGAAGCAAGGCCCCTTATACATCTATTGGGCCAAGGAATTTCTATTATTGCTAGTACACTTGATAGGCTTGGTTTAGCTATTCAGCCTGGGCTTGTATCATTCTTTACCTCATTTGTTGAAGCGCTGCGAGTCCTTAGCCCTGCTGTTCAAGCAATGGCTCCAGCGCTTAATGAATTTTTAGCTGATTTTGGTAAAACATTATTACAAATAGTTCAAGAACTTGGACCAAGACTACCACAATTCTTCAAAGATTTCGCAGACGCTCTATCAGAGTTAATGTATTGGTTACCAGGAGTTGCACATTTCATTGGTGTATTATTTGGTCTTTTAAGCCCGCATGAAATAGAAGTTATACTTGGTTTAGTTGCTGCAATTAAACTTCTTAATATTGCTCTTGGCGTTATGGATGTATTGATGGATGCCAATCCAATTGGTATCGTCATTGTTGCTATTGGTTTACTTATTGCTGGTATTGTTCTTTTAGTTACTCATTGGGATACAGTCAAGCAAAAGATTGGTGAAGTCACTGAAAAGTTTGGTGGACTTCACGGTCTGATTGATGATGTAAAGCGTGCTTGGGATAGTTTAACAAATACAGTATCCAATTGGTGGAATATACTTACAAATGCTATCAGTAGTGGCTGGGATAGCTTGGTCGGAGCTTTTGTTGACCTTAAGAACAAAATAGTTCACTGGTTTGATGATATAGATTTGCTACAAATTGGTAAGAATCTTATAAAAAGTCTGGCCGATGGTATATTAGCTGCAATCCCCACTACGTTGAAAGATGCATTAAAAGCAGCTGCCAACTCAATAAAGAATTTTTGGAATACAGGTTCACCTGCCCAAGAAGGGCCATTACACGATACATCACCAGATCAGATGGGTGAAAATCTATCGACGAATTATGCGTACGGAATCTCTAGCGGTACGGGCGCGGTTAGCGACGCATCGTCTCAGGTAGCCTCAGGGGCCGCGCGAGGGCTATCGGGGAGCGCGGCGGGAGGAGCCGGTGGCGCGCCCGGTGGGACTGGAGGCGGAACTTATACATCGGCAGGGAATGTAGGCATTTCCGGTAGAGGCCAAGTTAGCGGTTTTGACCAGTATATTGCTTTTATTACTTCTGATATGCAAGCATGGCTTAAGATAGCTCAAGATGGTTGGAGTCTGTTCCAAAACATTACAAAGATTGTAACTGATACAACTAGGGTCATAGCTGATCTTTGGAATCGTGGAGATAACCCACTCACGCGACCTGGTGAGTTGTACGGACCTCCATTACCTACTGGTCAAATACAAGTTCCAGGTGTTCCTGGTGCTGCTATTCCTGGTGTACCGCCAGATGCATGGGCTAAGAACTTACCGGGAGCACTTCCTGGTGCTCAGCAAGCACCACCTGGTGTGCCATTAGTTGGACCTAGAGGAGTTCCTCTTGGTGGTGCACTTCCAGCGGCTCCGACTCCTGGTCAACCTGGATTTATTGGGCCTGTTGCACCTACACGACCACCTGCACCTGCTGCACCTGCTGCACCTGCTCCTGCTGCTCCAGCACAGCCTGCTGGACCTGCCGGCGCTCCGGCGCAGTTGGCTCCTGGGGGCGGGTTAAATGCTAGACAGGCAGATATTGCTAATAGAATTATCAATGAAGGTCGTAGACGTGGTGCTAGTAATGATCAGATTAATGCTGCTCTTGCTATTGCAGCCGATGAAAGTAATCTCGGTGCAAATGATCAATTCAACACTAGTGGTGGTAATGCTAGCGTAGGTGGAGTTGGTGGGATATATCAGCAGGCTCCTGGCGCTGGTTGGGGCACTAAAGAACAGGTAATGGATCCTAATTACTCCATACCTAAATTCTGGGATGCTTTCTCGAAACATCCACAATATGCTAGCAATCCAATGGTTGCTGCGGTTCTTACTCAGAATCCACAAATTGGTCCCAGTCCTCAAGGAACAGAATATTGGAATGCTGTACAACGAGCTACGCAGCAAGGACCATATAGGACTGCTGCTGCCGGTGTTCCCGCTGCCGGAGGAGTTGCACCCACTGATGTAACTCAGCCTCAACCTATTGGACCAATTCCAGGAGCTGCAGTCAATCCAGCTACTCAAGCGAGATTCCCGCTTCAAGGTACCACTACATTTGCTATGGAACAAGCTCGTAAAGCAGGAACGTTTACAAATCCACCACTTTACCCGCCAGGGCTAGATACTGGTGGGTATGCTGGTCCTGGTGTTGGGAAGTTACCTCCTTGGGTAGTTCAATTTGCTGCTCGATTTGGACTTGTACCAAGTACTTATGCGGATGGTGGAACACTTCATCAATCTGGTTATGCTTTTGATTTCGCTGCTCCTGCAGGAACTGATCCTGAAGTAGCTGCTCAGCGAATGGATGCTTTTTCAGAGTTTATCAAGACAGTTCTTCCAGGTCAAACGATGGAGCTCATCCACCAGAATGAGCGTACAGGTCAACAGTGGCGGATAGCCGGTGGTCAAGTAGTCGGACCTGGTACTCAGTATCAAAATTATTTTGATGCTGAGATGGGCGAACACGGCGATTATGGTACAGGCCCACACGTTCACTGGGCAACAGATGTTCCGCCAATACTTCCTGGGATTACTGCTCCACTTCCGGCTCCTGCGCCTCCTGCTCCACCGCAAGAAATAGCGCCAATTCCTAGATTGCCTGCTGGCCCTAGAGATAGATTATCTGGTTTACGTTTGCCTGGGGCATTAGGTGGTTGGGGACCAATTGGGATAGGTGCTGGCCTGATTGGCGCTGGTGGTCTCGGTTTGGCTCGTGCAGCTGGTGGGATGCGTACTAGATATTTACAAGCAACATACGATATGTATGATGCGCGTGCGAAGCTTGATGTTATTCGGAGTTTGTCTCCTGAAGAAATTGCACAGGCTGGTCTTACTAATCCTGATATGATCACCTTTACTGAAGGTGAACAACAAGCACTTCGCGGTCTTAACATTGATTTAAGTGGCCCACCACCTGGAGAAGTTCCCGCACCAGAAGCTGCTAGTGTAGTTGGCGATGTAGGTGCTGAAGCGGCTACTGGAAGTAGACTTCTTAGAGGACTTGGTGTTGCCGGTCGAGTTGCCGGCCCTGCTTTGACTGCTGTTGCTGCATTGCCATGGGCTTGGGGTGCTGCCCAGAATATAGCTGGTCCACGACCTGCTCGTGTTCAGGGTGTTGCAGGTATTGATGATATACTTTCTGGTAGACTGGGTGTCGGCAATATATTGACTGGTCCAATTACTGGACCATTAACTGCTGATGATAGAGCAAGACTTGCTGCACAAGGAGCTGGTCCTCCTCCTATAACTCCGACTGATTTAAGCAAGATTCCACAATCTACGATAGATTTAGCTGCACGTTCTGGTCATCCAATTCCTGGAACTACACCATCTTATGCTGCAGGCGGCGCTCCAGGTATACCAATTACGCCACAAAATCTTCCTGGTCTATTAGGATTGCCTGGGGCACCACCTTCAAATATTCCGCAGCAGCCTGCTGGGCCAAGACCACCACTTCCTGGTTATAATTTCTATAAAGATTGGTATGGTGCTGGCCAGCCATCTACTCCTGTAACTGTTACTAATCCACAAGAATTTCCTGGTGGACAGAGAAGTCCAGGTGGACCTACGCCCCCAGCGGCAGGCCCTGGTCGTGTACCACGACCCGGTGAACCAGGATTTATTGGTCCTGTTGCAAATGCACCTGCGCAGATACAAGGCGATACACACCAAGGAACTGGCGCACCTCCTGGGCCTGCTGACTATAAAGGTTGGTATGGTGGAACGCAGAACGCAGTAGGTAATTTTGATACTCGTTCGCCTATGCAGCAATTTACAGACTCTATGTCTGGTGTTGGTAAAATTATTGGTGATGCATTTAAGATATTTGAAGATGTCATTGATAATATTCGTGCGGCCGCAGCAATTGGCGATACGTTAGTTCGTGGCGTTGAGAATACAGAAGATATTGTTCATGTTATTCAAAATGTTCAGTCGTTTATAAAGACTGCTGGCGATATTGCTCAGACTGTTGGGGATACAGCTGGCGCTATTGCCCAAATGATACCATCTACTGGTGGCGCTGACTTTGGTGGATCGGCAGCTGCTCAATCAGCATTACAAGCAGTTAGTGCTATAGCTAGTATAGTTTCAGCTGCAATTCAAGCTACGAATGAAGCTATTTCACTTGGCATCGAAGTTTATCATGAAGTTGGTAAGTACGCAGGCTTTATATTTGGCTCTGTACTTGGTGGAGCATTGGGCACGCTTGGCGGGAATGTCAGGATGTTGCTAAATACCAGAACAGGTGAAATTTATACTTATAGCGAAGATAATCCATTAAACAAGAATACAATACGCACTCCATTTGCTGGAGCTTATACTCAACCGCCAGCGATTCAAAATCAGAATAATCAGATGAACATATACACTGGACCTGGGCAGTCACCTATGCAAATGATGCAGAATACGATGTGGATGGTTAGTACTGGTGCTCCACAAGTTGCTTCAGTAGCAGCAGGTGGTGACTAATGGCTGGTTTATCTGGTGAGTTTTTAGGTAAGACTCGATATAAAATCGGCAATCTTATATTTGGTGATAATACAAATATACCTGTGTCTAAGGCAGAAATACAGCCGTGGAATGTTAATAATCAAGACTTTCAGATTATTCGTACAGATGAAGTTCGATTTGGCATTGATAATCTTGTTCCAGCACCTATAGTTTTTACCATGGCTGTTCTCAATAACTGGGCACTGGAAAACGTACCTGGCGGTGGATCTGTACCAGACGGATTTTTGTACCAGGCTAGAAGTCTACTTGGACAATTAGCACATACTTGGAAAGCCACTACCGTTAGGCAAACCTGGGGATCTATGGTAAAGTTATTGTTTATAGATACTGATGGTATTACACGTCGTATTTATGGACGACCAGGTAAGTTTCAACATGGTCCAGTTGAGAAAAATGAATGGGTGGATGTACAGGCTGAATTTCGCCGGGCTGATACCAATGCTTATGCTGATACTGAAAAAGTAATAGAGATTGGTTACAATAACGATCCGACTTACATTTACAGAGAAGCAGATCAAGGTGATGCTCCGGCCTGGTTTAGAGTTTTAATGTATGGACCATTGACACATCCTATTATTAGCGTAGGTAATGTTCAAATTGAACTTGGTTTAGATATAGCATCTAATACTGTATTAGAAGTCAGTAGTTATCCTTGGATGCGACGTATTGTCGATAGTAATAACGTTAACTGGCGAGCCGCATTAATTGGATCATCGCAGTATTTAGATCAACTTCAGATACCACCGCAAACAGAAATAGCTTTGCGATGGACAGATCAGTCATTAACAACATGGACGGAATTGCCTTATACACGAGTTGTAGAAAACCCAGACTTCTTGGATATGTTTTCTTGTACTAGTGATTGGCACAGCCTAGCTGGCATACCGATTTGGGGTTTTTCCCTCCAAAACGGTGGCTATATGTTTGCACCGTTCGGTATATGCGCCGTCCTGGATATACATCACAGCTATACTACACCTAGCCAATTCGCAGAAGCTACAATAGCTGATATATGGGCTGGTAGAACAACTATTGTTATATTATCCGATGATGCTATGACTAATTTTGCTGGAGTACAAGTTTTGAAAACAGTTGGTATCGGTTCAATAATTGGACAACCAACTACTAATGATAAAGTCCGAATTGTTACTGGTACCGCATATAATGCTACAACAACTCAATTTGAGTACGCAGTTCCTTCACCTGGTCTTAAGTCCAGTGATAAAGTTGGTATTGTCTATAATGCTAATGGTAATTTATTCATGGCTTATCTTAATGGCCAATACATAGGACAATGGGCTGATACTGGCGCTATTGTTAGCCAAGCTAATAGGCGTCAAGGTTTCATTATGAATATGGATGATGCTCTTGACCATATTGATTTAGGCGTAGGTTGGAATAATCTAGTCGCATATGATGCTAGTTTTAATCCAACGGGTCCGCCAGCTGATCCAAATGATCTGTCTTCTCGTGTATTCCTATACTGGCGGGACGCTTGGAGCATCGAATGACAATAAATGCAGATTTTAGTGGTAGTGGTACATTATCAGCAGATATAAAGATTGCTGGTCCTAATTCTCCAGCTATTATATATAGTGGCGATGAAGATCGTTTTCGTTTTATTGTTGAAGAAGCTAGAACTGGTAATATTTTAACACGTGATCTAACAGTACAGAATCCTCAAGTAATGCGTGTGCTTAGTGGTCCGTGTCAAATTCAAGTTGATGTTGATTTTCGTGATACTTCAAATGCCGGTATATATTTTAAGCCATGGGCTCAATGGTTGCATGTTGAAAAAAGGATATTGGGTGAACGTGTAATATGGGCGAGTGGTATTGTACAACCGTCTGATGTCGATAAGAAAACAGGTGTGACACATTTAGTTGCCCAAGGATTTGCCGGTTATCCAAAAAAGATGCCTTGGCTTGAAAATTGGAATCCGCTAGCTACAGATGTTTTTACGGTTGTTCATAAGATTTGGAATCATCTTCAGAGTTTTCCAAATGGTAATTTGGGTGTTACTGTTTATCCTGCTATTAGTGGAATTGAAATGTTACCAGGTTATGCTTTTGATGGTAATATTTTGAATCTAGATTTCTTTGCTCAATTCATTCGTGCTACCGATAAAATTGATTGCGGAGATTATATCGACAAATTAGCTAGAGATATTCCATTTGACTACGTAGAGCAAAGTAGTTGGAATAGTGATCGAACAGCCATTAATAAACAAATATTTCTTGGTTATCCAAAGGCTGGAATAGAGCAGAATTGGCTTTGTTTTATCATTAATGAAAATGTCATGGAAGCCGTCCCTCATATAGAAACTCAAATTGACTGGGTAAGTGACATTACTATTGATGGATGGTTCCCAGGAACTGAATATAGTGCTAGTTTGACTAATGCTGATCCTGCTCGGTATCGACGGTCTATTTCACAGGATGATGCAAGGATTAACTCTAATGAACGAGCGGCTGCTTGGAGTAGACGTAAACTAACCCGCAGGCAGACACCTGCATTTTGGGATAGTATTGTTGTTGATATGGGTCACCCCAATGCGCCGTTCGGATTTTATGATGTTGGTGATCGTATTATGGTTCGTGGTTTGATGCCTTATATTGGTTATGTTAATCAGCAACATAAGATACTTGCTATTAAGGTTGATGAACAAAAAGGTTCATGTGAATTGACACTCAAGGCTGAAGGGGCATTCAATTACGACCCAATTTTCTATGCTGCACAGGTTAAGGGATCAACGCAAGTTAAAGTTACAAATATGCCTAATCTTCAATTTGGCGCTGATCAGCCCTCGATTGGTATAGGATAATGACAGTACAACCGCTTACAGGGCCAGAAGTACGCGATGTTAACGGTGTATTTTATCCATATGCACTATTTATGGAATCGATGCTTGGCGGGCTGATTGACTTTGAAACTGATGTCTTTTATATGATGCTTGTTGATCCCACTTATACACCTAACCAAAATACTCATAAGTTCAAATCAGTTATAGCTGGTGAAATTAATTACAGTGGATACTCATCTGGTGGATTACAAATGGCTATCACTACTATAAGTTATACTATGTCTACTAAGACGATGACCATTAATGCGAGTAATTTACAATGGCCTCTTGTTAATTTCCCAGCTCCTGGAGCCAGATATGGTATTGTATATGATAGTTTCACTAAGGATGGTTCTGGTTCTGATGGCGCTAAACCGCTAATTGGATATGTTGATTTTATTGGTCCTCAAATAATTACAGATCAAGCTTTTCACGTTAACTGGCCGGCTACTGGAATGATGACTTTGAAGTTGCCATAATGAGTCTTGATGCCGCCTTCGGTTTTCAGTCGCAAACTACTAAAGCTCTTGCGGCGATTGATAGTACGAAATATCCAGATACTAATAAAGATTTTCAAGCAAATCTAATTCGACTTAATCAATTCGTTGATTACATTGCTTCATATCTTCAGACGATGCAGAAAGGTATTGATAAGAATAATCAAGATCCAATCGCTCAAATACAAGGTGTGGCAAGTGATCTTGTTGTTCTTCTGGGTGGGGGTGAGCTTCTTTATGGCATTGACCTGGGTGATCTTCAATATTTTCTTCCTGCTATCGGTGCTCTTTTAGGCTTTGATACTACAACGCCTTTCCCAATTAACCTATTTAACGCAGCTGAACATTTCCTTCTTGGTTATGTTGTACCTCTTGATTCTTTCGCTACTGTTATTGAAGGTATTATCGATGGTTGGGCGGTAGCTCTAGGTATCGATCAATCGTGGATCGACGCTATTAATGAATTGCTAGATGCGTTTGGTGGTCTATATACTAGTGCTTCAGACTTACTTACATCAGTTGAAAGCCTGTTCAATATCATTGGGACAGACTTCCCATTTATAGGCAACATGTGGCATTTGATTACTACATTGCTTGGTGGGTTTAGTCTAGATGAATTGGGGAGTATTCTCGATCCTGCTTTTAAAGCTGCGGCTCCGTGGATCGAAACTTTGGCCGAAGCAGTTGAATGGTTAAATCAGATCATAGAATCATTTGCCGGTGGAGTAACTGATGTTCAAGGTATTTTAAACTTTTCATCATTATTTAGTACAATTAACTTCTTGCCAGCTGGTGGTTTTCACCCAATCCCCGCGTTAACTAGTTGGATTCAAGGTTCACTTAAGCCAACTAATCTATTGGCTATGTTGAGCACAGATCTTACTGGTGGATCTGGTCTAGGTTTAACTGGTGTTGTTCCACTTGAGAATATAGCAGTAGATGCTATCGGTGCTATTATTGGTGGGGCACAATTAGTTATTGATGCGATTCTATCTACTGTAGGATTCCCAACTGGTAGCGGTACGCCTACAGACGTAACACATTACTTTACTGACTTGCTTAGCATGCTCGGTAATCCTAACTTAACTAATGCTGCCTTTAGCGCAGTTACAGCCGTGACTAATTTCATTAATAATATGTTGGCGCCGACTAATTTGCTACCAATTATGAATCCAGTCACTAAGCTGATTAGTTCACTTAACATACCAGGCTTAGATGCCAGTAAAATTACTAGCGGTCAATTCCCGCAGTCAATGGTAAATATTACATCTATTGCTGCTAGTATTGTTACTGGCGTTCTAAATGTCGCGCAAATACCAGGTCTTGATGCGTCGAAGATAACTTCTGGTCAATTTGCGCAGAGTATGGTTAATCTGACTAACATACCGGCCAGCATTGTTTCTGGAGTGCTCGGAGCGGGACAAATTCCTGGTTTAGATGCTAGTAAAATTGTTAGCGGTATTTTAGGTGTAGGACAGATTCCTAATTTGCCGGCTAGCATTATAACTTCTGGTACTTTCCCTGCTGCCCAGATTCCAGGGCTAGATGCCAGTAAGATCATCACTGGCCAGTTTGCGCAGTCAATGGTTAACATTACTAATATTCCGGCTAGCATAGTTTCTGGAATATTAGGTGCTGCGCAGATACCTGGCCTAGATGCATCAAAGATTACAACTGGGCAGTTTGCTCAGTCTATGGTCAATATCACTAGTATCGCGGCTAGCATAGTTACTGGAGTCCTTGGGGCAGCACAGATTCCAGGCTTGGATGCTAGCAAGATTATAACTGGACAATTCGCTCAATCAATGGTTACGAATCTTGTAACCGACTTGGGCAATCGGGTACTAACATCAACATACAACACATTGCTGAACCAATTATATGGCGGCACAACAGTTCTCGGTTCCATTCTTGCCGGTAACGTGCCTGCTCTGGATGCCTCCAAGATTACCACAGGTATTCTCGGAGTGCCTCAGATTCCAAATCTGCCTGCTAGCATCATAACTAGTGGATCGTTCCCTGCTAGCGTGATCCCAGGCTTAGATGCCAGCAAGATTACATCAGGCGTCTTTACCGTCCCGCTCATCCCACCGTTAGACGCTAGTCAGATTCAATCTGGCATCTTCGGCCAGTGGGTGCTTCCTAATATCTCGGTCGGTTCGATTGGGCAGACCACACCCAATCTACTGGCCAACCCGAACTACGCGAGCGCCGTGTCTGTGGTGTCTAACCCGGACTGGGTATGGGTGTCCTCGCCGGATCACACAGGGGACGGCTCCGGTTCGGTCAGATGCATCGCCAACGGCAATGAGCACGATCTACTCTCCGACCCGCCCACACCTGTCGCACCCAGCCAAACACTGAGCCTATCGCATTGGCTGCAATGGTCCGGTGTCACCGGGTCGGGTGCCTGCTTCCAGCTTTCGGTCCTCGCCTACAACGGCGCGTCGTTAGTGAGCAGCACCCCGCTGCAGACTGTTTCCGGCCCGGCGGCGTCAGGCGGATGGACACAGCTGGCGGGCACTTATACCGTGCCATCGTCGGGTGTGACGCATGTCCGCCTTGAGCTTCAGGTCCTTGTCGGGGCCACTACGGGTACCACCTACTGGGATGACGGCTCCATCACCAAAACCCAGCTGCTTCAACAGAACTGGATGACAGGTACTGGTGGGACACTGCTGTCGCAGCTGAATACCATGGTGACCAACATCAGTGCCGCCGCTTTGCAGACCGATGTGATGAGTCTGGCCAACAATCTGGGTCTGGGCAGCTTCGCCTCGGTGAGCGCGGCCCTGTCAACGATAACCAGTCGCCTGCAAGGACTTCCGGCCAGCGGTATCCTACAAGCCAACTTCTTGCAGGTCCTGGACGCCACCAAGATCACCACGGGCGTATTGGGTACCGCGCAGATTCCGCTCATCACAGCGGCTATGGCTCCGACCCACGCCGTCATGGACGACGTGGTGAACGGGATTTTTCACCCGACCACCCCGACGACAGGGAACACGCCCGCCCAGATGCAGGCGGCGCTGCAAACGATCCCGCACACCAACGTCACTCCCGTCCTGCAAGCGACAGATATTGGCCAAGCGATCCAGGACCATGTCGACAAGGGTGTGCAGGCCATCAACAACCTGGCCCCCGCCGACGCTGGTGCTACCGGCAACAGTCTGCAGACCTTCAATGCGGCACTCAAGAACGCATTGGTTAACTTCCTCGGCTACACCACATCAGGCACACCGACACCAGGCTCTCTCGCGGCGATAGCAAGGTCCAACAACGCAGCCCTGATGAACTCTGCGGTGAGCAAGCCACTGGCTGGTGGCGTCGATCCAAGTTCTGACGGGCCGTTCGATCTCGCATTGGTGATGCAGAACTCGACGCTGCCGGTGGTCAACATCACCTCTGCGGCGTCGGCCATATGCTGGACCCCCACGCCAGCCGGTGGCACCAAGCAATCCATCCGCTGGCTCGGATACATCAGCGGCACGATCACCGGCTTCTACGTCAACGTGTACAAGCTCGACAAGGCTGCTGCGACATCCGCTTTGGTTTACGCCTCCGCCGACATACACACCAGCCTGGGTGGCGGAGCTACTCCGGTATGGAATTCGCTGAACATCGCCAGCGGCAGCTATATCAACAGCACCCAAGGTGACATCTACACGGTGGAAATGGTGGTCGTCGGCAGCGGCAGCTACAACGTGGTCGGCGCTATCAACTACCTGCCCGCTCTACCCGGTGCGACCCCGCCGAAATTCGGTGCCACCCGCTCTGGTGCCACTGGTAGCGCACCGTCATCCCTGCCAGCCATAGGGCAATCAGGTGGCCCGGCTGTCGCCACGCCGAACTACACACCCTGGATCGGTCTGGCCGGTACCGCAGGACAAACCCAGTATCCGCCCGTGCTGGTTCCGATCTCCGCTACAGGCAGCTCCAACTTCGATGCCACACAGTACCCGTGGGCCAATTACTTCGACGTTGTCATAGCCGGTGGCGGTGGTGCCGGTAGGTCCGGTAGTACTGGTGCCGGTTATGGCGGTAGCTGCGCCGGTTGGGCTACTGCGACCTACACGAAGGCTGCGGTCGGCGGGCAATTGTGGACGTTCAACATCGGCACGGGCGGCTTCCCCAACCAGGTCACCGCCGGTAATGGTGCTTCGGGTGGCAGCAGTACTTGTACTATTCCTGGCCAGACAACGCTCACGGCGATTGGAGGTCCGGGGGCTACTTCCGAATTTGTAGGTCAAATCGGTGCATCCGGTCAGAACATGCCAACACTTAATTACAACGACCACTACGGCAACCCGCACTCGTATCCTGGTGGAAACGGCGGGTATAACCCGCAGGACAACGGTGGTGCGCCCGGTGGTGGTGGTGCTGGTGGCAATTCATCTTTCCAGGGTCACGTCTACGGTGGCTGGGGCGGCAACGGCTACGGGTGGGTCTATGTCTATCAGTAGGCAATAGATGGCGTGGGCGGAATCGCCTTCGGCACTTGGCCAAACCCCACTCAAGGGTTGGGCGGTAAGCCCATCCCCACCGGCCAATGTCGTTCCCGGTTGGAAGATCCCGAATTTCGCGCTGTTCTCCGGTTTAGGAGTACTGAGCGCAACAGTTTTCGCCAAAGCTCAAGTGGCTGCCCAGTATTCGGGTTCAGGCCAATTGGCTGCCGGTGTCATGCCAAGGTACAACTACGCGGTTGCGCTTTCTAGTGATGGTCAGTTGAGCGCCAGTCTCTCTCCGGTAGTCCCCGCCAGCTTCAGCGGGTCCGGGGCTTTGAGCGCAATATTGGCAGCCAACGCCATCCAGCTCGCTGCGGCGTTCTCCGGTAATGGAGCCTTGGCCGCGACATGGTTCCAGCTGCTCACCGTTCCACCTGCGAACTTCTCCAGCTCGGGTCAGCTGTCGGCTACCTGGCTTCAGCAGTTCCGTTTGGCCGCAACACTATCCGGCGATGGCTCTTTGTCTGCGACGTGGTTCCAGAAGCTGGCCGTGGCCGCAGGGTTCTCTGGTGACGGAGCCTTGGCTGCGACTCTCAGCCAAATCTACAGCTTCAGCGCGTCGTTTTCCGGGACTGGGGCACTGTCGGCGACACTGCTGCCACAGATGGCGCTTGCCGCAGCACTGTCCGGGAATGGCACGTTAGCGGCCACGATCATGGCACAGATGCTGGTTTCGCCAGCGTTCTCCGGTGACGGGGCACTAGCGGCAACCGTCAGCCAGCAATACAGCCTCAGCCCGGCATTCTCCGGTTCTGGTTCATTATCGGCCACTATTTTCGTGCCGTTCACCGAGACCAACACCGCCCGCACCAATCAGCCTGTCCCGGCTGGCACTAATGGTTGCTGGGTCACGCTCATCGGTGGCGGTGCTGGTGGCGGCACCGGAGCTGGTGCGGGTGGTGGCGGTGGTGGTGGTATCGCCAGAACCTTTGTGCCAGTAGCTAATTTAGGTGCTACCTATTCTGTTGCTGTTGCCGGGCAGGCTGGTGCGAACAGCGGCGGTGGCACATCTCAATTCTCTTCTGGCTCAGTGGTTTTCACAGCCAATGGTGGTGGCGCGGGAACTCAGGGCGCTGGTGGTGGTGGCGCGGGGACAAGTTCATACAGCGGTCCTGTTACTCCAAGCTTGGGCACGGGCGGTCCTGGTGGTGGTGTTCCAGGAGGTGCAACCCAACCAGGGACTCCCCCACCAGCAACAAATATCGGTGGTGGTGGAGGAGGGGCCGGAGCACGGCATGGCACATTCTCGAACACCCCTGGTGGTGCGGCAGGCACAGGAGTCGGCGGTGGTGCCAACGGCGGTGCCGGTGGTAATGGCAACTGGACTGGGGCCGGTGGTTCCGGTATCGGCGGCGGTAATCCAGGCGGTGGTGGAGGAGGCGGCGGTGATGGGTCACCCAACGGTGCGGGCAATATTGGTAACTTCGGCAGCACAAAAATCGAATGGGTATGAGAAAGGTATGTTATGACACAGCCGGTAACAGTACGGTATGAGTTTCATTATGTAACTGTAGCAGATGGTTTACAAGGAGGATTTGGTATAGGCAATATTAGTGATGATATCGCTAAAGGCATCAGGGTTGGCTTGGAAGGAGTGGCATCAATTACCGACGTAATAGCAGCTGAAGTTAAAGAATTCAAAGAGGAAGTTGTTCTTCCACCATTAGTATAGGAGATTGAAAATGGCTATTGCAGTAGCAGCATCACGACAGACCGTCGCGAATGCTTACGCAGGGCTCGGAGCATATATTGGTGTCTGCACTGGTGATCCGGGTACCACGAACACACCGGCCAACGAAGCTACCGGAGGTGGCTATGTTCGTGTGGCAACCACGTGGACGCCAGGTAGCACGGGAACCGAAGCCGGTTCGGCGGTCACCGTAAACGTCCCGGCAGGCACATTCACCTATATTTTGCTCGCCTCGGCGTCCAGCGGAAACACCATGGTAGACAAGACGTCGGTAGCCTCGACGAACATGAGCGCTGCCGGGCAGTTAGTTATTACACCGAACTACACACAAACATGACTGAAGTCAACGCCGTTGGTGATGGAATCTTAGAAGCCATTGTTTGGCCAGCTTACGCTGGGGCGGTTAAGGACAACGGTGACGAGCCAATGTTTGATTATGATTACGAGCGCGGCCAAATTCACTGGGACATGGTAGATGGTAAAATTACCGGAAGCACTAAGATCAAGGTGCCTAAAGGTAAGTGGTCTCATATCATTTACTGCCGTAATCAGTTTAAACCGGGTTTTGTAGTGGCTGCGAAACTCGAACACCCAATAGTTGTCGACCATCCAGATACTATTGATCTGTTCGGTATTACAGAGCAAGATGTAGTATTCAATCCACATCAGAACATATATGATTAGGAGATAAAATGGCTACACCGCCACAATATGTGGTTGGATCAGTAAAGCAAGACCCGGAAACGCTAGCTGTAGCTGTACGTACAAATGTGCCTGAGGATCCATACATTGGGCATGCTTGGGCAGTTATGACAGTTGACCGCGGTGGGCACTACGCCGAGTGGGAAGAAATACAAAATTGGACAGATCTATCAATACCGACAGGAACAAAAGATGACAGTACAGATGAACGGTCAGCAGTTGGATCTGACGCTGGAGGAGAAAGTGGAGACACTAACGTGGCTTCTACATGAACAATCTGATCGAGTGATCAGACTTGCGCAGGTCATAGCTTCATTATTAGTGCAACAGTCACAACCTGCTATTGCTAATCAAGTGATGAATCAATTGCTTAATCCTGCCACAACTATCCAAGGGGCACCACCCGTACTCCCGTAGTCGAATGGAGTATAATAAAGGTATGATATTCCGGTTTGTTATTGGCTTAGGTATATTAATGATTACTTATCAAATGCCAAATGCCAACGCCCAACCGATACCAATCCCGGTACCAGTTCCAGCCCCTGGTGGTGGGCCAGCCAGTGCGGTAACACTGCCCGCGCCTGAAGGAAACGTCATTAGCGGAATTGCTGGTGGAGTTGCCGCCGGAGGAATCAGCGTTAATGCTCCATCATTAGCCCCGGCAACTGCCGGTCTATTCCTTTGCCCCGGTGTCGGTAAAGCGGCTGGTTCAATCGGCGCTGGTGGTGGTTACTGTGACTTTGACTTTGAGCCTGTGATACTCACTGCAACCACGATGGGCTTACGACATATTCACTGTGAATGGGGTGGCTTTACACCATTCGTTGATGTTTGGAACTGTTGGCGTGTTTGGCCAGGTCAGCCAGACCACCCACAGTTGCCAGACCCAGATATCGTTCCAGACGGTTGGGGTGTGCCTTGGGCGATCAATGGTCCGACACCTAACGACCAGTGGCCTCCACCAGGTTTAGCTCCAGCAGGTCAGGTCGGTCCACCGCCTCAACCTGCACCACAGGTATTTGGTGCACCAGAACCTCTACAACCTGGACCGCCTGGTCTGCCTAATGCTCCACCAGGCCCGCAGCCAAATGAATCGGTACCAGTTCCATTTGGCGAACCGTTAGCGCCACCACCTGGACCGTTTAATCAACCGCTTCCACCTGAGGCACCGCCATCATGACTGACCCGGTATCTGTATTAGCAGATGCGATGCAATGGAGCGTAACATATGAGCGTTATGCAGAGTTATATCCAGCTTTATCGCAGTCATTACGTGAATCAGAATGTACAACGTATGATCGCATTGCGATGTACTGTGCACAGACCGGCCATGAATCGGCTGGCTTGTACTACATGGAAGAACAGGATTGGAATGGCGATAACTATGCGTATTTGGAAGGTCGATGTGATGACCTTGGTAACTGCTCTCCTGGTGATGGCGCTAAGTACCACGGGCGTGGTCCCATTCAAGTAACTGGGAAGTACAATTATACAGAATGTAGTCAATGGGCATTTGACGAAGGGCTAGCTCCGTCACCGACATTTTTTGTTGATATACCAGAAGAACTAGCACAAGATGATAACGGTTTCCACGGTGTAACATGGTACTGGACTACGCAACGTCCAATGAATGATGCCGCAGATGCTCATGATATTTACTTAGCGACTTACTATATCAATGGAGGGTATAACGGCATAGAAGATCGTGAACAACGATACAATCACTGTATGTCGATGGGCGATTTATTGCTAGTATTGTTACAACCGAAGGATGAGAGGCCACTCGTGGGTGAGAGAGTTTTATCATACAACCCTGATATCATTCCCCAAGAAACTGGCTATTGGTGCGGGCCAGCAAGCGCCCAGATGTGCTTAGATATGCGCGGCATTTACGAAAGCGAACAGACACTCGCTAACGAGATGGGCACAGACGATGGCGGGACTGATTACGTAGCATTGATCGAGCAGTCATTGGATCCACGATTACCAGAAGCAAATTACTCTAGCCACGACGCTCCGCATGATCCACCGAGCGCACCCGAAAAGGAAGCACTTTGGGACGCTTTGAAACGCAGCATCGACAACGGGTATGGCGTTGTTATGAACTGGGTTGCGCCACCAGCTAATTATCCAATAGGTATCAAAGGATCACCAAATCCTAGTTACGGTGGCGGGACAGTATTTCATTATGTTAGTGCTGCCGGTTATGACGATAACCCGAGCCAGCGTGCCGTCTGGATCGTTGATTCTGGATTTCAGCCATGGCATTACTGGATTAGTTTTGATCAGTGTTGCACACTTATACCACCGAAAGCATTCTGTTATGCTAATCTGCCACATACAGGAGGAGGAGAACCAATGAGCGACGAAACTGTCTGGGTTTATGAGCAATTATGCGGACCGATAAACCCGGCTACTGGCTATGGTTCTGGTTGGCCGCAATTAGGTCAGAACGAACATGGTCAAAACCTCTACTATGTGGATGCGTTGGGGCGCACGCTAGCAATGCTAGAAGGCGAACCTTTCACAGATATTCAGGCGCAGCCTACGGCAGCGCCGCGTAATCCGCTTGATTATTCCGCGCTTTCACTAGATCAATTAGCTGGTCCTGTCACTGCTGATGGCGAACGACATGGTTGGCCACAACTAGGAAATCGTAGCGTAACTGATACGCAGGCTCACATTAACTCGCTTTTGAGCGAAGATAGCGGTGAGCCCCCTTTACAGAAGGCCCACCAGGAACAGAGCAGCCTAGTGGGAAACCGGCTCTCCTCACGTTTGCGGGAACGTGGGCAGCGCCAGGAACCGGATTCCCCAGCGACGTAGCTCATGCCTGTTTGGATGTGGTGGACGAGGTGGCTGTCCAGGCCCCGTGGTCGTTTGGTCCAATCCCACCCGGCGCCCTCCGGTCCCCCAGCTACAAAGAGTCTATACAGATTGCCATTGACTGGTCAGTGGATTGGACGTTAAATAACTCTGATCGGCCAATTCTTGTAGGTGGCTATAGCCAAGGTGCTGAAGCTGCCAGCAGATTCAGAATGGAATTCGAGCCTGGCGGGAGGCTCGAACATTTACGGCAAAACTGGGTTTGCGGTTATGTATTTGGTAATCCAAGCCGGCATTATGAAACTACATACTTTGGTGGTCCAGGCACTCCATGGGAAGGTATTGCGGTTTATCGGTTGCCTAATATTGGTTATGATTGGTGTGAGCTCATTGATCCTAGCGATCTTTACGGAACTTGCGCTCGCGGTCTTGTTGGTGAGATTGAGCGTGATGTCTATTCCTTGTGCACAGAAATGGAAATGCATTCAGGATGGCGTGAATTCGCTCAAACATTCGTAGCTAATTTGCTTGAAGTAGTACGCAATTTGGATGGAGATGCTTACGATGATCTGGAAGCTGGGGTTGCTCGTTATAACGTTGATCTTGAAGGCGCTACAGTGGCTCCAGTCGAGAAAGTTAAACCACTCAGCGATGGTCTCCTTTCTATACAAGGGATTGCTGCAGCTATCGCAGCTGCCATTGACGGATTAATATTTTTCTGTACATCTCCGCCGACAGCTAGTCATATAGAATATCATATCAGGGAAGCTTGGCCTGGAATGACTTATGTAAACTTGGGCATACAACATGTTCATGATTGGGTTAGGAATTACAGTGAACGAACAAACGCGTGATCCACGTAAGTTTTGGAGAGATGTTTTTGAACGAGTGATACGAGCATTTGCACAGGGTATGCTCGCTACATTAGTTATTGGTTGGCGAACATTTGATAAGGGTGGATTACCTTGGCTTGATTCATTTTATGTTGGTCTAGGATGCGCAGTAATTGCATTATTGCTGTCAATGGCCGGTGGAAAGTTTGGCGATATCAATAGTGGTAGTTTTATACAAGTACTTGGGAAGAAGGAAAATGGCACCGACCAAGCACCCGCTGATTGATCTTGTATACAATAACGAAACGGGCACCTATATAGGAATGCTTGAACGCAAGCTAGTGATCATGACGATTGAGAATCTTAAAATGCGATCATTACTCGAATTGCTCACTGGAGACATGTGGGATGATTGCAGATTTGAGAGCGAAGATAAAGAGATATTTAAACTTGCGGTGGATACTCTTGAGAGACGACTTCAGATATCTCACCAGGATGCTATTGACATCGTTAACGAAAGATGGGAAGCAACTAATCCACCTGAGCTTGAAGAAACTAAGACGTGGTTAATTGGGCAGAAGCGTAAGCCACAAAGAGTCGTTACTCATTCTCGACCACTTGCTAGCCCACCAGGTGTAGATATGAAAAAGCACCTACAAGGCTTGGAAGTTAGTCGCGAGCATATGCGTGATCAAGTATAGTCTCTGGGGTCGAGGCCGCGCAGTTTGTCATATTGGAAACCAGTCCAAGATTGTTCGCCAGCTTTGACATATGGAAGCTGATGTACACCTTGTTCAGCTAATTGCTCAGCAAAAATTGGGTGAGCTACTACGTCCAGATCAACGTGCGGAATGTGATATTCGTCTAGCTTCTTCTTGGTATATTCACATTGTACGCAGTCCGGTCTACAATAAACTTGGACTTCATTCATTCGTCAACTCCTGTTCTGAGTCTAATTCCAACGTAGCAGCGATAATTTGTACCTTTGACATTTCGAGTTTCTGATCGCGGAACACCCATTTCTCTCATCAAATCAGTTTTTGAAATGACATTTCGTTCTCCATTACTGGCACACCAACGTTGATATAATTCATAAACGGCATCTGCCGCTGGAGTCCAATCCAGCTCCCAATCGGATACAGTTGGTACTGATTTTCGGCGTAAATGTGCTTTCTGAGTAGCTTTTCGCCGAGCTTCGAGAGCTTCTGGAGTATTCTTTTCAATACATTCTGATATAAATCGTTGGGTAGGATTGAGATTGCCAACCACATTGCCGCATAAAGCTTGGACTTCTATAGGCCATTCTGAACGCTTAAGTCCTTGCCTACAATACATCTTGTAACCGTCAACGAGCCAAGATAATACAGCTTCACTACAAGTTTTTTCTATATCAGATTGTCTACTATAATTGCGATCTTCCATCGGAATTTGAAAGTCAAACGGAAGAACCATAATACGTTCTTGTAATGCTTCGTCAACATTCTTAATTTTAGGTTCTTGATTACAAGCTATGAGTGTCGTAAATTGTGGTCGGCCCTCGAATATTTCATTACTAAATTTGGCTTCGGCGGTAACTGTATCATTACCAGTCAATCGTTTGATGATACTGGCATCCATATTACCATGATCGACTTCGCTCATCCCGGCTACACGGAGTGGGACCGCTCTAATTAAGCCAGGATTCAATTTCTGATTTGAAAATAAATTGATATCAATGGTTCCGTAATAATCACCAAGTGCCGATCTAATGCCACTAAGCATTGTAGATTTACCAGTATCGTGCGGGCCATAAACGAAGATCAATAACTTTTCTGGATTCTCTCCAACCAGAAGATGTCCCATTACCTTTTGGATGAAGTGTCGGACCTTAATATCTGGAAGGAAAATATCCAGATACTCTTGCCAAAGTTTATAGCCCTCCAATACTCCACATTCGTCAGCAGCCTCAGTGTCCCATGGGATGTAGGTGGTGTGTGTGTTAAACGTAACATAATCTTCTTTCTTGGCTGGTCGTATATATGGATCCCTATCTAAAATGAGAATACCATTTTCGCAGCCAAGCATCGCTGGATTACTATCAAATTCTGTACCCAACGTAGCGACTGGTTCACCTTGATAAAATAATGTTCTAGATTGTCTGAGCGCATTCAAAATAGGCTGCGAATTGCCTGATCTTAATGCCCATCGTTGCCACGAGTTTGCTATTTTCATCTGTACTTGATCGCCACGTGGTAACTTTTTTGCGTGGATCATCTGTCTTGCTTGAACTATACTAAATGCTCTATTGGCTAGTTTCTCATCAATATCTCGATACCACTGTAAGCCATTCCATAGAACCCAGCTTTGTCTACTTTCAACAAACTTAATATTGTCTCCGAATAAATCTATGAAATGTCTAGCATTACCTGTATCAGTTTGTTCATATTGATCTGAATTATGCGCCGGACATCGTGGCATATGACTTATTACCGGCCCTAGAATATCAAAGTCACCATCACTGGTAGAGATGTCTTCTTCATCTAATTTAACTCCCCAGTGATCTACATCATGTAGCGATGTTACGTTGCCTACCGCACATTCATCTTCTGGTATATACTTCCCAACACTAGGTTCAATCTTACTAAGAGTACCCATTACACTACGTTGTATCTCAGCCATCAGAACTTCAGGACCATCTGCATCACGATCTTTAAGTGTTTTCTTAAACCACTTATTATTGAAGTTTTGCATTGCGACAATCCAGCCGCTATGGCCTTCAGCACCAAGACGCAATATTTGCCAATGAGCCTTAGTTAATAAATCATGATGGCTAATACATTCAAGCAATTCAGCTAATTTCTTCTCGACAGCGTTTGACATCATGCGACACATCTCGCCATGACTGTCATTGAACGTCTGGTTGGCCCACTCCAATAGCTCGCCGCCACCTAGTGAACTAACTTCATGTTCAGTGGCTAACATTCTATTACATGATAAGTAATCAAGCCAAGCTTCTGGCAAAACGGTAACATCGCTTAGCGGCGGAATCGCTGCGGCTAGAGCGTCGATTGTACCGGCCTGAGAGCGATGCTCGTAATATGCGCCGTCGGGTCGCTTAAAGCGATACGTCGAACTTTCGGCATAAGGTACGTCGGGATTGAGCGAAGGCCATACTAACATGTACCTGTGAGCCTTTTGGATAATGTCGATTGCTGGAGCTGCTTTACCAAGGAATCGTAATCCTGCTGGCACCAAATACACTCTAACGCCCGAATGTGGACTCTGTTCCCAACGACTACTGCTACACACAGTTGGCGCGAGTTTCCCAAGTTCCGATTCCAAAGTTTGCAATTGTTCGTATCCGGCTTTGTCTGCGTAGTCATCTACGTCTATCCCTAACAATTCATATGCATTTGTTTGATATGGAGAGGCTTCTGGAAGAAATGAAGTTTCAGCTAATCGTAAAGCAATATTACTTCGACTATCCTTCTGCCATATAACAACTTGTTTATCATCAGGATACAGTGCAGCCGCCCCAGTAAATCCACGAGGTGGCGGGTGCTTTTCATGATATGGAATTGGGATTGTTCCTAACCAACCTGCCTTTCTGTACAGTTCTGCGACAGAGTACGGACTGAAGTCATGCTGTTGCTGCTCAACAGGCATTGCCACGGTTGCCCTTCAGAGATTAAGTCACCAAATCGGCGAGTTTGTCCCATAGTTCTTCTGGTTTATATCTATTGATTGTGCCTTCAAACTCGGCAACATCACGCACATAAGGTGCTACTGGTGCTTTTGGAAGACCATGTTCTGGACCTTCATAGTAAAGAGCAACCAGCACATCAGGTAGTCTATAAAAATCAGGTTCAGGCTGAAGCCTAGGATCATCAATGCTAAAGATTGGTTCAATAACTATAGCATGACAAACGGTACAAATATTTTGCCCTAGCTGATCTTTCATTGTGGTATGGATATGTCTTTTTTCCACTTGTTCCCCGCAAATACATTTACCTATACTGTTGATCCAGCTAGGTGGATGATGACACGTCACCATGGACCCAGAGCAGGATCAGAATCACCCCAAAGTGGATCCGCCGCCTGCATCGGCTGGGCTGGTTGCATACTAGCTGTCATGCCACCTTCACCACTAAACGATACAGGGACTGGTTCTGGTTGTGGAAATAAAGCTGCTTGTTGCTGATCTGGATTCCATTCAGCATAAAGCGTTAGAAAAGACTCGTCAAAATCGCCAAAGAAGATACCGAATAGGTATTTCAATGCTTCTTTCTTATCTCCATAAGCTGGTCCTCGGGCGATAACTTTTGGTGTGGCATTATCATCCAATTCGACTATTTTCCAGGTCCAACCTCCTGGATCTTCATATACATCGACATGTTTGATAGTCATTGCCACTGCCTCAATCCGTCATCATAGTCATTTAAATAGTGTTCAGGATTACCCCAAACACGTAAGCCTTCAGTGATTATTTTAGTTGGTGTATCCATCCATGCACGTTCCTGCTTGACTTTTCTTTCAAACTTAATTTCACGAAGTTTTAAGTAAGTTTGGACTAAAAGCCAACTGGCCGCCATACAAATGGCGACCAATAAAATGTATTTCCAGAACACGATCATTGCGCCGGCTGCTAATATAACCAACCACTCTGACCTGTCTTTACGTTGATCTACAACGTACACAGTTTTAGCCATTTGGTTCCTCTCTAAACCTATGTTTACCTGCGCTTTTCCTATTTTACCGGATAGTAACCGGGAAAGAAATTCTGAGAAAACTTGGACTTTTCACTATATATATGCACCTCGTTTTCCATAAAGATGCGGCCATGCTAACGCTCTAAACTTAGAATTTGTTTTTGCTTTCCTAAGAAATAGGAGAGCGTGACGATCGGCATCACGGGCATGTTGTAAACTGCCATACGGATCGTACATGCCCCATTCCTTAAGCCTTTGATCTGAGCAAATTGTCTTTGCATCTGCTGGGCTTTGTACGTGATATTCCCTACCATTAAGCCACATTGAGTAGCCAATAGCTGAAGTTATCCGAACTGGGGACAATAGATCGCGGTCCATTCGTAATGTCCTGAGTGTGAAATCTTCAATAACAACTGCTGCGACTGGCCACAATTTAATAAATTCGGCCAAATCATAAATCCCAGAAAATTCTCCATCTGTACTAATCCCATCATGAAGTGAGGAGTGGAGATTACCTCTGTGTGTACCGCAATCAACTTGTCCATGTTGGTGGCAGAATATATTATCCAAGAAATCAGCATTTGTTTGCACCAGTGATTCAGGATGAACGGAAAGCAATGACCAACCAGTTGTCCCGCCAGGGTCTATGGCAATCACTGTTGTCTCGCCATAAGTGATTTCGCTTTCAGTAATGTAGCCTTTGCGGCGTCGTCTAAACTTCGTGATATCAATAGTCGCGATACCACGCATTGGTGCAGTTGTCAATGAGCACCTCCGTTAGACTATTGACTTACTCTTGCCGCCGCAGGGTCCAACATCCATTCTTCATCATGAATAACCATATCATCGCCAACTACTGCAGGATTACCCCATTGACTGGTTCGTATCCCTTTACCAGCAAATTCCTGTACACGATCGCGAATTGTACATGCCCTATCTACATCGCTGAGAAACTGGCATGAGCCTTTTTGGTAGCAGATTGGTTTGAAGATAGTACTTAGTTCATTGAATTGCCATTCACTAGAATGTACTGGACCTAGCGATTCATCTGTTGCATATGTTTCTCCGCGGCCATATTCGCGTATGGCTTCCATTATTCGGAGCCAGACGAGTCTCCACTCGAATTGTGCTTGCGTACATAGTCGAAGCCCAGCATGTTCAAGCAGACCACGCAAGCTCGTGTTGTAATTGATCCGTGTAAGTAGGTTTGTTGGTAGCAAGCCCCTAGCATCTTCTGCTGGCATTCCAGAGTTGATGAGACTATTGTATGCATCGGTGATGTGTCTGACACAGTCATCCCAGACCACCTTCCAGTTTTCCTCTTGGGCCATTCGCTGGCCCTGGATGCTTGGCGGGTAGCCTACTGGAACATCTTCCTTGACAGCAAAACGTGTGGACTCTTGAGTGTAAGTTGCAGTTCGCTGTCTGACCATTTGGTGAGTAAAGCCCCTGGTGACTCCACTAATGAGGAAATGGAAATTGACAAATTCAAGTGGGGCAGCCAGAGCATTCTTACGCACGTCGTCCAAATAGTGTCGTCGCTCCTCGTCACTAATGAGTGCGAGTGTCTCCACGTATTCGCCTTTGTACATTTTTGCAGCAGCTGCGATCGTTCCCAAGGGGTCAGAATTACAACTGAGAAGCTGTACCCGTGGGCCAGATTCTTTGTCAATTGGCGCGGCTTTGAACATAGCCACGTCAGCCCATTTTTGAACATCTTTAGTCATTGTTCCTCTCCTTGCGGTTGCTGACCAGACATATGAGCCCACTCGCGATACATTAAATCTTTCAGTGGGATCACAACGCACTCCACTGGCTCGTCACCTAGCATGACATCGACTATTTTGTAGTCAACGTTAATAGCTTGTAGCGCTTTCATTATTGGGGTATATTCCTGTTGGCCACCTTTGAGAATCCTCGCGAGCTTCCCAAATGCTTCAAATTGTTCTTGTGTCGGAGGCTGCCCTTGTTGAAATGGCCTAGTATTATCGGCCATTAGTCCAGCTCCACGGCCCACATTTCATTAGTCTGTATAAATACACCGAATCCCTCGCGTTTTCTTCCTTGTACAATAACGGCGTCTTTCCCGCCAAGCCTGATGCTTTCTAGCTTGGCGGCAAACTTCGGATAATGCCAACGATCGAAGCGTAAGTACACTTCTTCGTCCCCATCATCAATACATTTGAGTGTACAGCTTTTCTTCAGGTCTGGATCCTTAACGGTAGCCAGAATTTCTTCTACACTTTTACCAGTTCGTGCCCTTTCGTCCTCCACTAAATCTTTGTATTCGCGAGTGACCGGGATTCCGACCCATGTTACTTGATGAGTGCCTTTCTTTGGTAATGTATCACTTGTATGCGTTGGAGTCGGAAGATACCATCTATTCCCAGGTTTCAGATTCTTGCGTAACTCAGCCATTACTTTGCTAATATAAGTCAAGTTAAATGGATCTGGGTCGAGCGCAAAGACATTAATGCGATCCGTGGTCTTTTCCCCAATACCTTTGATTGCAATAAGGTCTCCCCAAGAAATATCATATGGTTGTTCTGCAATCCAGTCCACAATAGTCCGACTAAGCACAGGTCCGATCTTCGGGATTTGAAGTAAACCGGGCATGATTGAACCGTCGCTCTGGGCCGTCCAACTCGGACCACAAGCTCTGATGTCCATTGTGGAAAGCTTGATTCCATGTCTATCAGCATCTTTGAGAAGTCGATTGCGTTTGACTTCATCATTCGTCTTCCTTAATTGTGCGGCGTAGAATGCAGTTGGGTGGTAAACTTTTATCCACATCTGCCAAAAGGCAAGCATTGAGTAGGAAATGCAATGTGCGACATTGAAGCTGTAAGTCGCACTTGTCGCCATAAAGCGCCAAATCCTTCTCGCTTGGGCATGGGAACATCCGTGGTGGGAACATGCGTGATCCTCAAATTCATGGTACATGCTCTCGAATTGTGCCTCCCCGAGTTTTTGACTAATGATCTGGCGGATCGCATGCACTCGTGTCATCGGAAAACCGCCAAGCTCACGAATTATTCTCAAAACTTGTTCTTGATAAACTATTTGTCCGTAAGTCCATCCTGCGTATTCATCGACAATTGGATGATACGACTCCCTTGGACGCCGGCCATGCTTAACATCAATGTAGTTTAATGCCATTCCCGAAAATAAAGGACCGGGACGACTGAGTGCATTGATATCTGCCAACTCTTGGAAGTTGTCTGGGATAACGTCGCGACAGACCAACCTAGTCGCCCTTCCTTCAAATTGGAATATGCCAATGACATCATTCCGTTTGAAGGCATCAATTGTCGATTGGTCATCCAGTGGGACACGATATAAGTCCTCCAAATCCATGTCTATTATTTCGAGAGCATGCCTTATCATCCCCATTGTTGATAAGCCAAGAATATCTTGTTTCAACATACCGAGATATGCAGCATCCTTTTTGTCATAAGCAACTACACTGGCTTCTCGGCCTGCGACAGTCCTGGTATAAGTAGCACTATAGTCATTAATAGGTTTGTTACTAATGACTAAGCCAGCCGCATGTACTCCCATAGAACGGTAATTGCCTTCGAGTCTAATAGCATTGCTGAGAACTGGAAAGTTTTCCAGAACTTCTTTTGCGGCTGGAAATGTTTCGAATGTATCTTCGAGGGAATCGTTAACACGTGAATCACCACCAGATCGTTCAATGATGAGATTTTTTATCTTATCGACTTCCCAGCTTGGTATTTGATAAGCACGAGCCACATCATCTAAGGAGTTCTTCCCACGATACCGTGTAAAGTTCGCAATGTTCCCAACATTCTCTGAACCATATTTTCTTGCTGCGTATTCAAAGACTTCATATCGTCTTTCGTCGTCGAAGTCAAGGTCAATATCTGGTGCTTCTTCTCTAGACGAATCAATGAAGCGCTCAAATAGCATATTGGGGTGCTGAACGGGATCGACTTCAGTGATTCGCAAAAGATAGCAAACAACTGAAGCCGCAGCTGAACCCCTGGCGGGTCCAACTGGAATTTGATTATCTTTTGCGAATCGGACAAGGTCGCTTGTGACCATGAAATAATCGACGAATCCTTTCGATACAATGACATCTAACTCAGCCTCCACTCGCTTAATGTACTCTTTTGGTTCTTTACGCATGTTTGCATTTTGAGTACGCTTAAGTCTGAATGTCCAGCCGAAGTTCAACCATTGCCTAAGCAGTTTAATGGCTTCTGGAGATGACTGAGCTAATGACGCTGCTTCAAGGCCGGTCGAATAATAACCGGCAAGTTGAGCAATTTCTTTAGCTCGTGTATCAGTGGTCATATTGCATCTTCTAAATAATCAAGTGCTGCCTGTAACCATTGTCTATCTTCTATAGCATATAATTTTTTGTTACATGATAAACACAATAAACCACGTAAACATTTTACGCAACCACGTTTGCAACAATTGTGATCATGATCCACCTGAAGTCTTTTTACTTCATTGCTCCATCTCGATAATGCTGTTTCATATTCGCCACATATTCCACATTTATCACCATACATTTGAATTAGTTTAGCATATGTAAATCCCCAACGTCTTTCAAATCTTTCATCAATCATACAGTACTTACATTGATTATCATGGTTATGATTACCGTTACGGTCTTTATAGAAGATAGCAATCGGTAAATCTTTTTTGCATGTTCTGCAAATCTTAGTATCTAGACCCATGGTAAATAATCCTTCTCAGATATAGGATACCTGAGTGGTTCGACCTTCGGTAATTGTACCTCTATTCGATCCGCAATACTAGCGGTGTTTGTTAATGCTTGTGTAGCTGCCATATCACTTAATCCGGTTCTTGATAGTCGATTCCATACTTTGTCGTCACTGGTTGGGATGTGTAAGGTGATAGAGTATTCCCACGAAGCCTCCACTTGTGATACAGAACTACCGCGATGACTAGCATGGAGTATCTTTTG
>Ga0306925_10000362_pt1 | contig 32073 bp, 21 predicted proteins | sample flu12Cox44000176_FD_203755 | JGI IMG/M metagenome (GOLD analysis project Ga0306925, IMG submission 203755) | Lab enrichment of tropical soil microbial communities from Luquillo Experimental Forest, Puerto Rico - flux8day.12C.oxic.44.000.176 (v2)... | ecosystem: Environmental > Terrestrial >... | reverse complement strand
TCGCGATCGAGATGCGCATAGCGCTGAGTGGTCGCGACGTGCCGGTGACCTAAAAGCGCGCCGATCACCGGCAAACTGCCCCCAGCGTTGACAATATTGCTGGCGAAAGAATGCCGTAAATCATGAATACGCACGCCGGGAAGACCTGCTGCTTTGCGGATTCGTTCCCATACGTAGGACACATCCGTGATCGGATGACCGATCTTGACCTCACTCGGGAAAACGTAATCTGAACGCCGCTCCTGGGCCGCGAGTAGCTCGAGCGCCGCGGCACCGAGTTGGATGACCTTGTAGCCCGTCTTGCTGTCGGGCAGGCGCAGGCAGGCGCGCTCGAAGTCGATCTCCGACCAGCGGAGGCACCGGATCTCTCCGAGGCGCGCGCCGGTAAGCGCAAGGGCGCGGATGACCGCGATCGGCGTCGGCTTGACACCCGCTAGCTCGGCTGCAGCGAGGGCTTCGCCTAGGCGAACCTGTTCGGCAGCTGACAGAAAGCGCTCGGAGTTGCCGGGTTTGTAGCGTTTTACTCCGGAACACGGGTTGTCCTGCCGGAAGCCGCGTGCCTTGGCGAATGAGAAAATGGCCGATAGCAGGATCATGCAGAGGCGCGCGGCGCCTATGCCCCCGGTCACAATGCTGCGACCGCGATAGCCAGTCTTCCGATCGGCCGCTGTCCGGCCTGCCGCCACATCACGTTGGAACCGTTCTACGTCAGCTCGGCTGACCTCCCGAACCTTGCACTCGCCGAGCAGCGGCTTGATGTGCCGCTGGATGCGGCTCTTGTCATTGCGCACCGTCGACGCCTTCTTTGTCGACACGCCCTCGGCGAGATAGAGGTCGCAGAGCTCGGCAACGGTGCCAGCCGTCCGCTCCGCCTCCCGTTCGGCACCCGGATCCTTGCCTTGGACGATCTCGCCGAGCAATCGACGGGCTTCCTTGCGCGCCAGGTCAACTGTCCATGGCGACCCATGTCGGCCGATTGTTAACCAGCGCTGGCGACGCGCGACGCGGGATTTAAGAAAATAGATCTTGGCACCGCTCGGCCGACAGCGAAGACCGAAACCCTTGACCTCATCATCCCACAGGAATTTATCCTCCTCGCCCGGAACGAGTTGGTCGACGGCGCGCTTGGTGACCTTCGCCATTTTTGTTTCTCCCCTACAAACCGGTCTGGCAACCACCTGGCAACCACGCGGCGTCAAATCCGGGCTATCGCGGGTAATTGGCCTCCATGATAAATATGGTAGGACACCAGAGTTTTCAATGGCTTTGGTAATACAGCGCTAATGTGCGAAAAGAATGGAAAGCGGGACGAGGCCGGTTTTGTAAACCGAAGGTCGGGGGTTCGAATCCCTCACCCGGCACCGGCACAGTGGGCATCGCGACGCACGACCGGACACCGCGTGCGGTCCCCCCTGCTCGCCCCTGTTACCGCCGAAAGGCTCCCTGATAGCCGCCGGAAGACCCCCTGTTGACCAACCGGAGATTGGACCCTTAGGTGCCTGATTGCCAACGCTTTTATGGGCGTTGTCACGGACGATTTCAAGGGCAGATTCGATATTTCCCCTGATTTGCCAGCTCAAACAGGGGGAGCGACAGGATGACGCCGGCCGTAGCTGTTCCCGTCATTCGCGGTGATAGGGGTGGCTGGCGAGAATCTGTTGGGCGCGGTATAGCTGCTCCAGCAGCATGCAGCGCGCCAAAAGATGTGGCCAGGTCATCGGGCCAAGCGACAATGTCGTGTCGGCGCGGTCGAGGACTTCGGCGCCGAGGCCGTCGGCGCCGCCAATCGCAAAAGCAAGTTCTGCTACACCCTGGCCACGCCATGCGGCGAGCTGGTCGGCAAGACCGCGGCTCGACCGCACGGTGCCGCGCTCGTCGAGGGCGATCAGCCGGGCCCGGGCCGACAATGCTCCGAGGATCAATGCCGCCTCGCGCGCCTTCACCGCCGCCGAGGGTAAGCGCTGTCGTACTTCGAGCTCGACGATCGCGACAGGCGGCACGATCCGCGCGGCGTAAAGCGCCTGCAGCTCGGCAAACGGACCCTTGCGCAGCTTGCCGATGGCGAGAAGGCGGAGGTGGATCGGCGGGTCCCCGGACTACTGGCGAGCCGCCTCGCTCTCCGGCAATGTTTCGCCCCAAAGCTTTTCGAGATTGTAGTAGGCGCGGATCTCGGGCCGGAACAGATGCACGATCACATCGCTCGCATCGATCAGCACCCAGTCGCCCTGCGCCTTGCCCTCGACCGAGATCCGCATCCGCCGCGACAGCGCCTCCTCGAGATGCTCGGTCAGCGCCACCACTTGGCGGGTCGAGCGGCCGCTGGCGATCACCATTTGATCGGCGATCGTCGTCTTGCCTGCAAGCTCGATCGTGACGATGTCCTCCGCCTTGCCATCCTCGAGCGTCTTTTGGATGAGCTCGAGCAGTGAGGGTGAAGCGGCCGGTTGGGGTTGCATCGGCCGGGCGCGGGGAGTGAGCGTGGTGATCGTGGACAATTCGGGTCTCTGCTCCGTTAAGGTCTGGGACAACATCCCCTGGCGCTCGGAACGGATCCGCGTCGCCGAGCTTCTGTCGAGCCGGCTGTGGAAGAACACCCAGGCGGGCGGCTTCATCTCCGCCAGCCGGCGCGCCGCCGAGATCGGCACGCGGTGCCGGGAAAAGCGCCGGGCGGGGAGACCGGCGAGCGCCTTCAGAGAATGGGAAGGGCGGTCGAACACGGCAATTGCGACCGTCCGAAAGATCTCGTTCCACCGCTGCCAGCGGCGTAGTTGCACAAGGTTGTCGGCACCCATCAGCCAGACGAAACGTTGCCGCGGCAAGCGGCGGCGCAATGCCCGCAAGGTGTCGGCGCTGTAAGTCGACCCGCCGAGCCGGTTTTCGAGATCGCTGACGACAATGCGCTTTTGTCCGGCGGCGACCCGCCGAGCCCGCTCCAGTCGAAGGACGAACGGCGCCATGCCGGCGACCGGCTTCAACGGGTTCTGCGGCGAGACCAGCCACCACACCTCGTCGAGCGCGAGGCACCGGAGGGCGAGCAGGCTCAAATGCAGGTGGCCGCCATGGGCCGGGTTGAACGAACCGCCCAGCAGCCCGATGCGGCGATGCCGTCCGGTGCTCGGCCGGCCTCGGCCAGCGGCGCTCAGGGGCGCACCTGCCCGCTGCCGCGCACCAGGTATTTGTAGGTCGTCAGCTCGGCGGCGCCGACCGGTCCGCGCGGCGGCAGTCGTTGGGTCGAGATGCCGATCTCCGCACCCATGCCGAACTCGCCGCCGTCGGCGAATTGGGTCGAGGCGTTGACCAGCACGATGGCGCTGTCGACCTCGCGCAGGAAGCGCTCGGCCACGGCGTTATCCTCGGTCACGATCGCATCGGTGTGGTGCGAGCCGAAGCGCTCGATATGGGCGACCGCCTCCTCGACGCCGTCGACGACACGAATGGCGAGGATCGCGTCGAGGTATTCGGTGCGCCAGTCCTGCTCGGTTGCCGGCGTGACCTTGCTGTCGAGTGCCAGAACCTCGGGATCGCCGCGCAAATCGCAGCCCGCGGCGCGCAGATCGGCGAGGATCGGCGGCAGGACCGTCGCCGCGACCTTGCGGTCGACCAGCAAGGTCTCGGTGGCCCCGCAGATCGACACCCGGCGCATCTTGGCGTTGAGCACGATCGCCCGTGCCTTCACGGGGTCGGCCGCGCCGTCGATATAGGTGTGGCAGAGCCCTTCGAGGTGGGCGATCACCGGTATCCGGCTCTCGCGCTGAACCCGCTCGATCAAGGACGCCCCGCCGCGCGGCACGATAATATCGATCACACCGCTCATCACGAGGATCAGCCCGACCGCCGCACGGTCGCGCGTCGGCACCAGCTGGATCGCATCCTCGGGCAGCCCGCCGCCGCGCAGCCCCGCTCGCAAAGCAGCGGCCAGCGCGCGCGACGAGTGAAAGCTCTCCGAGCCGCCGCGCAGGATCGCGGCATTGCCGGATTTGAGTGCCAACCCGCCGGCATCGGCGGTGACGTTGGGCCGGCTCTCATAAATGATGCCGATGACGCCGAGCGGGACGGCGACCCGCTCGATCGCGAGCCCGTTCGGCCTGGTCCAGGAAGCCAGCACGCGGCCGACCGGGTCGGGCAGATCGGCAATCGCCTCGAGCCCCTCGGCGATCGCCTCGAGCCGCTTGGGGTCGAGCGCGAGCCGGTCAAGCAATGCCGGAGAGAGGCCCTCGCTCTCGGCCTCTTCGAGGTCGCGGGCATTGGCGGCGAGGATCTCGTCTTGCCGGCCGCGCACTGCTCGAGCGGCCTCGCGCAATGCCGCGATCTTGGCTTCGGCGGAGGCGAGTGCAAGCGTGGCCGCCGCCAGACGGGCACGACGCCCGATTTCGGCCATCGTCGCTGCCAGATCCGGCTCTGAGGTCTGGGTCCGCTCGCGCAAGATTGAGGTCGTCATCGGCTTTCGGTCACCACCAGATCGTCGCGATGAATGATCTCGTCGCGCCCACGGTAGCCGAGGATGCCGGCAATTTCATCACTCTTGTAACCGGCGATGCGGCGGATGTCGGCGCTCGAATAGGCCGAGAGGCCGCGCCCGGCCTCGCCGCCGGAGCGGGTGCGAATGATCACCGCATCGCCGCGTTCGAAAACCCCCTCGACCGCAACGACTCCGGCCGGCAACAGGCTCTTCCCGAGGCGCAGCGCGCCGGCCGCACCATCGTCGACGGTCAGGGTGCCGGACGGGTTGACGGCACCGGCGATCCACGCCTTGCGCGCCGAACGTGGTTCGCCGCATGGCAGGAACAACGTCGCCTGGCCGCCCGCCTCGATCGCCGCGAGCGGAGAGCTGGCACCTTTTCCCTGGGCGACCAGCATATGGCAGCCGGCATTCATCGCGATGCGGGCGGCGGCGAGCTTGGTCACCATCCCACCCGAGCTGTAACCGGGTGCGGCCTCGCCGGCCATCGCCTCGATTTCCGGCCCGATCTCGCGCACCATCGGCACGTGCCGGGCACCCGGGTCCTTGCGCGGATCGGCGGTGTAGAGCCCGTCGATGTCGGAAAGCAGCACCAGCATGTCGGCGCTCGTCATCTGGGCAACGCGGGCGGCGAGCCGGTCGTTGTCCCCAAAGCGGATCTCGGCAGTGGCGACCGTGTCGTTCTCGTTCACGACCGGAACGGCGCCGAGCGCCAGCAGCTGGGCAAAGGTGGCGCGCGCGTTCAAATGCCGCCGGCGCTCCTCGGTGTCGTCGAGGGTCAGCAGGATTTGCGCGACGGTGATGCCGTGATCGGCGAGCGCCTCCTGATAAGCATGCGCGAGACGGATCTGCCCGGTGGCCGCAGCGGCCTGCTTTTCCTCAAGCCGCAGCCGCCGTCCCGCGAGGCCGAGATGGCGGCGGCCGACCGCGATTGCCCCGGAGGAGACGAGGATCACCTCCTGGCCGCGCGCGCGGCAGCGGGCGATGTCGGCGGCGAGTGTTGCAAGCCACGCACGTCGGATCTCGCCGCTCTCGGCCACCAACAGCGCCGAGCCGATTTTGACGATCAGCCGCCGTGCGCCGGCAAGCGCGTCAGCTGGAGTCATGGCGCCGTGGCGAGAGACCTGGTCTCCGCCCCAGCGTCGTCCTTGCCGGCGCGCGTCGCCGCGAGGGCGGCGAGCACCGCCTCGAGCGCTCCCGGAACGCCGGCGCCGGTCGCCCCCGACACCGCTAGAACCGGCGTGCCATGCCCTGTAGCGCGCCGCAGCTCCCCGAGCTTCATGCGCGCCGCCCTGGGATCGAGCGCGTCGGTCTTGTTGAGCCCGACGATCTCCCGCTTTTCGGCAAGGCCGTGACCGTAGATGTCGAGCTCCTGGCGGATTGTGCGATAAGCGCCGGCGACATCCTCGATGGTTCCGTCGACCAGGTGGAGGATCACCGCGCAGCGCTCGACATGACCGAGAAACCGCGTGCCAATTCCCGCACCCTCGCTGGCACCCTCGATCAAACCCGGGAGGTCGGCCAACGCGAATTCCTCGTCGTGGATTCGTACGACGCCGAGCTGCGGCTTCAAGGTCGTGAACGGGTGGTCGGCGATCTTGGGCCGGGCGTGCGAGACCGCGGCAAGGAAGGTCGACTTGCCGGCATTCGGCAGGCCGACGAGACCGACATCGGCGATCAGCTTCAAGCGCAACCAGACCCAGGCCTCATGGCCGGGCCAGCCGGGATCGGCGCGCCGCGGCGCGCGATTGGTCGAGCTCTTGTAATGCGCGTTGCCGAAACCGCCATCGCCGCCCTTCAAGAAGACCCGCCGCTCGCCGGAACGAGTGAAGTCGGCGAGCACCTGCCGGTTCTCGGCATCCATGATCTGGGTCCCGACCGGGATCGGCAAGACGAGATCGTCACCGTCCGCGCCGGTGCGCTCGCGCCCAGCCCCCGGCCGGCCGGCCGATGCCCGGAAGTGCTGGCGATAGCGGTAGTCGATCAAGGTGTTGAGATTGTCCGCCGCGGCAAAGACGATGTCGCCGCCCTTGCCGCCGTCACCACCGTCGGGGCCGCCGAACTCGATGAACTTCTCGCGGCGAAAGCTCGCGGCCCCGCGCCCGCCGTCACCGCTCTTCAGGTAGATCTTGCACTGGTCGAGGAATTGCATGGGGCTTCGACAGCGCCCCGGATGGGCTGCCGCCTCGGACGGTTACTCGGCGGCCTCCGCCGGCTGCGCGATCGGCGGCACGACCGAGATATAGGTACGGCCGGCGCGGCCGGTGTGGAATTTGACCGCACCGCCCAATGTCGCGAACAGCGTATGGTCGCGGCCGATGCCGACATGCGTCCCCGGGTGGAACTTGGTGCCGCGCTGGCGCACGATGATGTGGCCGGGCACGACGATCTCGCCGCCGAACTTCTTGACGCCGAGCCGCCTTCCGCGGCTGTCGCGCCCGTTGCGCGAGGAGCCACCCGCTTTCTTATGCGCCATTTAAAGCTCCTTCTTCTCCGGCCGGTCCTGCTTCTACGGCCGGCTCCGTAACCGGCTCTGCTTCTACAGCGGGGCCCGCTTCTATAACCGGCCCTGCTTCTGCGGCCGGCTCTGCTTCTACAACTGGCCTTTCGTCTTCCGCCGGGAGCGAACCGACCGCGCCGCGGATCTCGTCGATGCGCAGCACGGTCTGGTACTGGCGATGCCCCTTCTTGCGCCGATAATTCTTTCGCCGCTGCTTCTTGAAGACGATGATCTTCGGCGCGCGTTTCTGCTCGACCACGGTGGCGGCGACCGAAGCGCCGGCGAGCAGCGGCGTCCCCGTCGCGACCTCCGCACCCTCGCCGATCATCAGCACCTCGCCGAGCTCAATCGCGGCACCGGGCTCGCCGGCGAGCTTCTCGACCGCGACGACGTCGTCCTTGGCGACTTTGTACTGCTTGCCGCCGGTCCGGATCACAGCGAACATGATACCCGCCGATATGGTTTCCCGCGCACCGGACGCAACCGCCGAAAACGCGGCGGACGGGGTGACCCCGTCCGCGACCCGCGTATTATAGGGCTCCGGCCGGGGTCCGAAAAGCCTCAGTTTACCCTGCCGGCAGGGTAAATATCGATTTTCGGTCGCAAAACCGACCGGGCACGCAGCCGATAAGTCTCTATAAATCAGAGACTTATAGCCGTTGAAACGTCGCTTCGGGGATGACCCGGCAGGGAAGCTTTTGCCGCCAAAATACCCTGACAAACGCGCCGGCAGGGAATTGGCAGCGGAAATCGAAGCGGGGGGTCATCCTGCCTGCACCGCAGCCGGTTTCGACGACAGTCCGCGGCCATAGGAGGCGGTGCGGCTTCCCCGACTTCATGTGCGCGACCCCGAGCTGGAATTTATTCGGGAGGGCAGGATACGCCTCGATCTTGGCCCCAAGATGGCGAGGCAGTCGGGTTTCGAGCCGTCGTCTTGAATAAGCGGCCTCGGCGGCCGCGAGTCTTGCACTCGCCTTCGCCTGATCCGATCATGCCGGCATGGCCGACATCTTCGTCAGCTATACGAAGAGCGATCGCGACTGGGCGATGTGGATCGCCACGGAGCTGAAGGCGCTCGGCCACGCGCCGCATGTGCATGAATGGGAGATCGGCGCCGGCGGCGACATCTACGCCTGGATGGAAACTCGCATCGACCAGGCGCATCATATGCTGTGCGTCGTGTCGGAAGAGTATCTGAAGGCGCCCTATTCGACCCTGGAGCGGCGTGCCGGTCTTTGGCACGCAGCGAAAGAGCAACCGGGTTTCGTGCTGCTGGTTGTGGTCAAACCGTGCCGCGTGCCGCGGCTCAGCGCCAACATAAGTCGCTGCGACCTTGTCGGGAAGCCGCGCGACATCGCCAGCAAGCAATTTCGCGAGTTCATCGCCCAGCGGGGGCCACCCGAGACCATCAGCGATCCGTTTCGGAATGTCTATGCGGCCACCAACATCCCGATCCGCGTGCCGACGCATTTCATGGGCCGCGACGAGGCACTCGCAGCGATCGAAAAGAGGCTCGGCCGCTACGAGGGGCGGGTCGTGGTCACCGCCCTGCACGGGCTGCGCGGCGTCGGCAAGACCGTATTGGCGGCTGCCTATGCCGAGCGGCATCGCGCCGATTATCGCGCCACCTGGTGGATACGGGCCGAGAGCGGGCCGGCCATACGCGCCGATCTGGCCGGCCTTGGGGTACGGCTCGGCTGGGTCGCACCCGACGAGAAGGAAGAGCCCGCCATCACCGCGGTCACGGAGCGGCTGCGGCATGAAGGCGAAGGCATCCTCCTGATCTACGACAACGCACTGAACGGCGACGCGATCCGGCCCTATCTGCCGCGCGGTGGTGCGGCCAAGGTCATCGTCACCTCGAACGCGCCCAACTGGCGCGGGATTGCCGAGCCCGTCGAGATCCAGCTATGGCCGAAGGAGATCGGCGCCGACTTCCTGATCGCCCGCACCGGCCGCATCGCCGAGCGGCGAGCGGCCGAGGATCTGTCCGAGGCGCTCGCCGGCCTGCCCTTGGCGCAAGAGCAGGCCGCCGCGTATTGCGAGCGATTGGCGATCTCGCTCGCCGAATATCGCAGACGGTTCGACGCCGCGCCGGCCCGGCTGCTCGACACCGAAAAGGACGCGCCGGCCGAGTACCACGACCGGCTGACGGTGGCGAAGACCTTCGCGCTGGCGATCGACGAAGCGGCTAAGCTCCATCCGGCCGCCGAGCCGCTGCTGGTGCATGCCGCATTGCTGGCGCCGGAGCCCATCCCGCTGTTCCTGTTCGCCGAGGGTCGCGAGCGTTTCGACGAATCGCTGGCCTCCGCACTGGCCGATGACGGCATCGATGAGGCTGTCGCGGCCTTACGCGCCTTCGCTCTCGTCGATCGCGAAACGATCCGCGACGAGCGCGATCCTGCAGTCAGGACCGAGATGATCCGGCTGCATCGACTGGTCCGACAGGTTGCCGCCCAGCGATGCGACGTCATGGCACGCCACGCGGCTTTGCCCGCATTGATACAGGCAATGGCGGCGGTTTACCCCGACGGTATCCTCAACGACCCCGCTGCCTGGCCGCGGGCGCGGCGGCTCGACGCGATCGCGATCGCGCTGGTTGGCACCGACGCCCCAATCCCTGAGAGCTCCCAGTTGTCAGCCGGTGATTTGATGGATCGACTGGGGTCGTACCGACAAGGTGCGCTTGGCGCCTATGCCGCAGCGCGGCCGCTCTTCGAGCGCGCGCTGGCGATCCGCGAGAAGGCGCTCGGCCCCGACCATCCCGATGCCGCGGCGACCCTCAACAACTTCGCCGTCCTGCTTCGGGAACAGGGCGATTTGGCGGCGGCGCGTCCGCTCTACGAGCGGGCGCTGGCGATCCGCGAGAAGGCGCTCGGCCCCGACCATTTCGACACGGCGACGAGCCTCGCCAACCTCGCCGTTCTGCTGGAGGCACAAGGCGATTTGGCGGCGCCGCAGCCGCTCCACGAGCGCGCCCTGGCAATCCGCGAGAAGGCGCTCGGCCCCGACCATCGCGATACCGCGGTAAGCCTCAACAACCTCGCTCACCTGCTCCATGCGCAAGGCAATTTGGCGGCGGCGCGTCCGCTCTACGAGCGCGCCCTGGCGATCCTCGAGAAGGCGCTCGGCCCCGACCATCCCGATACCGGGAGGAGCCTCGGCAACCTCGCCGGCCTGTTGCAGGTGCAAAGCGATTTGGCGGCGGCGCAGCCGCTCTTCGAGCGCGCGCTGGCGATCAGCGAGAAAGCGCTCGGCCCCGACCATCCCGATACCGCGACGAGCCTCGACAAGCTCGCCCTTCTGCTGCAGGCGCAAGGCGATTTTGGGGCGGCGCGGCCGCTCTTCGAGCGCGCGCTAGCGATCCGCGAGAAGGCGCTCGGCCCCGACCATCCCGAGACTGGGCAAAGCCTACACAACCTCGCCGTCCTGCTGCAGGCGCAAGGCGATTTTGCGGCGGCTCGACCGCTCCACGAGTGGGCGCTGGCGATCCGCGAGAGAACGCTCGGCCCCGAACATCCCGAGACCGGAACGAGCCTCAACAACCTCGCCCACCTGCTCCATGCGCAAGGCGATATTGCGGCGGCGCGGCCCCTCTACGAGCGCGCCCTGGCGATCCGCGAAAAGGCGCTCGGCCCCGACCATCCCGATACCGGGACGAGCCTTGACAACCTCGCCCGGCTGCTGCAGGCGCAAGGCGATTTTGCGGCGGCGCGGTCGCTCTACGAGCGCGCGCTGGCGATCCGCGAGACGGCGCTCGGCCCCGACCATCCCGATACCGCGGTGGTGCGGAACAACCTCGCCTCCCTCGTTCGGGGCGTCGGGTCATGAAAAATCAGTGTGTTCCCGATTGCGCAACCCCTGGAAGATCCAGCAACTCACTAAGACCGCCATTCGACGCAAGATGCTCGGCTGCGGCGTTTTCGGTACGACCGGCGCGCGAGCCGATCAGTGATCGTTCGACGCGCTAGAAGATCTGTGGTAGTAGGGCGGGCGAGGGCCGGGCGTTAATTTTTTCGCCAAGTGTGAGTTAACTCACACTTCTCGATCAATCCCCAGATCTATGGTTAATCCGAGCGGATCCAGGAATGACCATCGGTCCGCGTCACAGCTTCCCCCGGGTAACCGGACAGGGTTTCTTTCGTCAGGAGCCGTCCGTGTGATCGAGGATGCTCAACGACACGCTACCGATGCGACGGCGGTTGCTTGCCAATGAACCTGATTGTTGAGGACCGTGGTGGGCGTCGCCGGGGCGTGCGGCTCTAATCGCAACAGAAGGAGGAACACCGTGAGCTTGATGGAGAGAATCGAGCGGGAAGGCCCGAAGAAGCTGCTTGCGGTCGACGGCGGCGGCATCCGCGGCGTGCTCGCGCTCGAAGTGCTGCAAGGGATCGAGGATCTGCTCAGGGCGAAGAGCGGTCGCCCCGATTTCCGCCTCGCGGATTATTTCGACTACATCGCCGGAACCAGCACCGGCGGGATCATCGCCGCCGGGCTCTCGATGGGCATGTCGGTCGGTGAAATTCTCAAGTTCTATCAGGAGGCCGGCGCCCAGATGTTCGTCAAGGCGAACCTGCTGCGGCGCCTGCGCTACAAATTTGAAGACGAGCCTCTCGCGGAGAAGCTCAGGGAGGTGTTCGCCTCCGACACCACGCTCGGCTCGGAAAAGCTGCAGACCCTGCTTTTGCTGGTGATGCGTAACGCGACCACCGATTCGCCGTGGCCGATCTCCAACAATCCTTACGCCAGGTACAATGGCAGGACACGCGACGACTGCAACCTCGACCTCCCGCTCTGGCAGCTCGTGCGCGCCAGCACGGCCGCACCCACCTTCTTCCCGCCCGAGGTGATCGTGCTGAGCCCTGGGACGGCCACGGCGCGGGAATTCGTTTTCGTCGACGGCGGCGTGACGATGTACAACAACCCCGCCTTTCAGATGTTCTTGATGGCGACACTCGACCGCTATTGGGCACTAAAGCCAGAGGCGCGTTGGCAAACGGGTGCCGAGCATATGCTGGTTGTCTCGGTCGGCACGGGCACGAGCCCGGCCGCGCGCCAGGGTCTCGAGCCAGACGAGATGAACCTCCTGTTCAACGCCACGACGATCCCGTCCGCCCTGATGTTCGCCGCGCTCAACGAGCAGGATCTGCTCTGCCGGGTGTTCGGCGACTGTCGCGCGGGCGAAGCCCTCGACCGCGAAGTGGGTGACCTCGTCGGCAGCGACGGCCCGTTACAGCACGGGCAGAAGCTCTTCACCTATCTGCGCTACAACGCCGAACTGACGCGCGAAGGCCTCGACGCGCTCGGCTGCCGCGACATCGAGCCCAAGACGGTGCAGCAGATGGACTCGATCCAAGGGATACCGGAGCTGCGGAGAGTGGGGGCACGAGTCGCCGAAACCAAGTTGCTGGAGCGCCATTTCGACGGCTTTATGCCGAACTGAGAAGGCTGCCCAGCCGCCTCCTCTTGAGATCGAACCGACCCGAAGGCAAACATCATGACCAGCATCTTCATCGTCCGGCCGTTCGGCAAAAAACGGGTCGCTATAACCGAGGGGCAGTCGGTCGAGATCGACTTCGACGCGATCGACCAAGCGCTGATCAAGCCCGCTCTCGTGGCGAACGGCCTGGAGGGCGAGACGACCGAGATAATCGCCGCAGCTGGCAATATCCGCGTCGACATGTTCGAGATGCTGATCACCTACGATTTGGTGATCGCCGACATCTCGATCGACAATGCCAATGTCTTCTACGAGCTTGGCATCCGCCACGGGCTGCGGCCCAAGGGCACGATCTTGCTCCGATTTTCGACGCCGGGGAAGGACACGCCGTTCGATCTGAAGACCGACCGCTACATTGCCTACGACCGGAACGATCCCGGCGCCGCCGTAGCGCTGCTGACGCAGTCGATCAAGGAGACCGTGCTCTCGATGCGCGAAAGCGGAAGGCCGGACAGCCCGGTCTTTGGGCTGTTGCCCGCGCTCTCGCCGCCCGATCCGGCAAGCCTCGTGGTCGTACCGCGGTCGTTTCAGGAGGCAGTCGAGCAGGCGGAAGCCCAGACGAGCGATGGTGCGACAACGCTGGCGCTGCTCGGCGACGAAGCCCGCCGTGTGCGGTGGGGGCGGGAAGGCTTGCGCCTCGTCGGCCGGGCGCAACGCCGTCTGAGCGCCTTCGAGGCGGCGCGCGAGACCTGGGAAGCGGTACGCAAGGATCGTTCCGACGACATCGAGGCCAACCTGATGTTGGCGACGATCTACCAGCGTCTCGGCAACAATGTGATGGCCTCGCAGGCGTGCCGGCGCGTGCTTGAAAACAAAGCGGCGCCACCGGCGAAACGCGCAGACGCGCACAGTCAGCTGGCCCGCAATGAAAAGGCCGCCTGGGCCAAAGATTTCGCTGCACTCGAAAGTCAAGATGCGCAGCAGCAAGCGATCTCGGACCAGCGGTTGATTGATGCCCTCGAAGGATATCAGGCGGGGTTCACCGAGGATCTCAACGACTACTATTCAGGCCTCAATGCCCTCGGTCTCGTCGTTGCGCTCGAGCGATTGGCAGAGGCGCAGCCCGACAGCTGGGCGAGCCTCTTTCCTAATGCGAGAAGGGCGAACGCCGCTCTCGACGATTATCGCGATCAGCTCAAGCAGCTCACTGGCGCTGTGGGAATCTCTCTCGACAACGCCAAGAGCCGGTCCGAGCGGGCGGGCACACCGGACGAATGGTTGCGGGTCTCCGAGGCGCAATACCGGCTGTTAACCTCAGACAACCCCGGTTTTGTAAGGAACGTCTACCGCACGGCCAAGAATGCGCTCGGGGAGCGTTTCCAGCTGCGATCGGAGCTGTCGCAGGTGGCGATTTTCCACCGGCTCGGTCTGCTCGCCGAGAACTGCAGCGCCGCATTCGCGGGTCTCGAGGCGACGCCGGCCGATCTCCAGCCGAAAGCAGTACCGCCGCGCGACCGCGTGGTCGTTGCGACCGGTCACCGCGCCGATGCACCCAGCCGGCCGCCGCCCGGCCGCTTCCCGAACACGGCCGCGTGCGTCGACAAGGCCAAGGGTTGGCTGCGCGAAGCGCTCCAGGCGGAAAGGACGGAGACGGCGGGCACGCTCTATGGCATCGCCGGGGCCGCGAGCGGCGTCGATCTTCTATTCCACGAAATTTGCAAGGAGCTCGGTATACCGGCCAAGGTGTGCCTGCCGATCCCGATCGAAGCCTACCGGCGCGAGTCGGTCGCCGATGGGGGTGCGGACTGGGTGGAGAAGTTCAACCATTTCATCGCGGAGAACCCGCCGATCATCCTCAGGGATAGCGACGAGCTCCCACCATGGGCCGCAGGGATCAAGGATTACGGTGTGTTTCAACGCGGCAACATCTGGAACATGCAGGATGCTCTGTTGCGGCCCAACGCCGATGTCACGCTGATTGCATTGTGGAACCAGAAGGCGGGCGAGGGTCCGGGCGGCACCGCCGACATGGTCAAGCTCGCAAAATCGCACGGCGCCAAGGTGCGGGAGCAGAACAGCGACGAGCTGTTCGGCATCAGGTAGCGGGGCGTGACGACAAAGCTCGGCCATGAGGTGCCCGAGGCTGGTTGCGAGCTCACATCTGCGAAATAAGGGTGTCCGGGATCAAAGATCCGTTGACGTGTGAATCATCTCAGACGCGTTCGCGCTGAAAAATCACACTGTTGCCCGGACAGATCGGTGGGGAGGCGAAACGAGATGACCGAGAATCCGACTGTCCGGGTGTTTGTCTCGTCGCCGTCAGATGTGCGCCCCGAGCGCCTCATCGTTGAGCGGGTGGTCAAACGGCTGGCGCGCGAATTTAGCTATCACTTTCGGCTCGAAGCGGTGCTCTGGGAACGCGAGCCACTGCTCGCCACTCACCACTTCCAGGACCTGATTGTCCCGCCGCACGAGACCGACATCGTCGTAACCGTGCTGTGGTCCCGTCTCGGCGTTCCACTCCCGGAGGCCAAGTAGAAAGCCCCCGTGACCGGCACCGAATGGGAGTTCGAGGACGCCGCGGCCAGCTACCAGCAGCGTGGCCTCCCCGAGCTGCTGCTTTACCGGAAGCGCGCAAGGGTCACCGTCGAGCTCGGCGATCGCGCAGTATTGGAGGAGCAGCAGCATCAGTCGGAGTTGGTCGAGGAGTTTATGCGCCGCTGGTTCCGCAGCCTTGACGCCAAATCCTTTGTCGCCGCCTCACGCGATTTCGCCGACGCAACCGAATTTGAAAGCCTGCTCGAAGAGCATCTGCGCGCGCTGCTCAGCAAGCGCCTGACCAAGCCCGGGGACATCGAAACGCCCGCCACGATCACTTGGCATCAGGGCTCTCCCTATCGGGGCCTGGAGCCCTTCGAAATCGAGCATACATCGATTTTCTTCGGCCGAATGCGGGCCCGTAACGAGATCCGCGAGGTTTTGGCTCGTCAGATTGAGCGCGGCTGCGGTTTTGTACTCGTTACCGGCGCTTCGGGTTCGGGCAAGTCGAGCCTGGTAAAGGCTGGCGTCCTCGCGGACCTGCTATTGCCCGGGATGGTCGGCAGAGTCGCGCTTTGCCGCTACGTTGTTACCCGCCCCGGGGCAACGACATCGGAGGCATCGAGAGGTGCGCTCGGTGCGCTGGCGCAAGCGGTATTTGCAGAGACCGCGCTTCCCGAGCTTGGGCAAACGCCCCTCGAATATACAGCCGACCGGCTGCGTGAGCTCTTCGACAAGGCTCCTACTCAGTCCGCGCAGCCTATACGGCAGGGGCTTTCGGCGGCAGGGCAAAAGGCCGGACTGACCGAGCGCGGCGAGGCGCGGCTCGTGCTCGTTATCGATCAGCTGGAAGAGCTGTTCACGGCCGGCATCACTCAGGAACTGCGCGAGCGCTATGTCGCCGCGCTCGACGCATTGGCCCGGTCGGGCCTGGTTTGGATTATCGCGACGATGCGTAGCGATTTCTTCGATCGCATCCCGACGCTTCCATCGCTCGTCGCCTTGAGCGCCGGTGAGGGCACCTACCTGCTGGCGCCTCCTGACGCAGCAGATATCGGCCAGATTATTCGTCTTCCGGCACGCGAGGCCGGGCTGCGCTTCGAGAAAGACATGCGTACCGGGCATGGTCTCGACGACGTCATCCTTGAAGCGGCGGCGAAGGATCCAGCTTCGCTACCGCTCCTTGAATACCTGCTCGACCAGCTCTGGCATCAGCGCAGCACCGACGGGATGCTGACCTTCCGATCCTATGAGGCGTTGAAGGGGCTGGAAGGCGCAATCGGCGAGCGGGCCGAGCAGGTTCTGCGGGATTTGCCTGACGGGGTGCGAGAGGCATTCCCCGCGGTCTTGCGAGCACTGGTGACCGTAGGCCAAAGCGATACCGTAGTACCGGCGGCGCGTCTGGTGCCGCTCTCGATGTTTGCGGAGGGAGGCGCCCAGCGGTCGCTGGTCGAGGCCCTGATCCATCCTCAGGCCCGCATTCTCGTCGCCTATGGTGATGGATCGGCAGCGCGCGTGCGTGTTGACGCATTGGGAACGTGCTCGTCTGCAGATCGCAGCGGATCGCCGAGATCTGAGGACGCGGGCCCGGATCGAGATGGACGAGGCGCGCTGGCGCGAGGCGCAGATCCAAGACCGAGCCGGTTTGCTTCTTCCGCCCGGCCGCCGCCTCGCAGAGGGTGAGGAGTTGCTGGCGCGGCGCCGCGCTGAGCTCGACCCTACTTTCGTCGACTTCATTGGAGGCCTCGATAAGAGCAGCGCGCGAGGCCGGTCGACGGAGCACGCGATCGCGGCGTCTAATCGCAGCCGTCGGTGGGGTGGCTGCATGCCTGGCGGTTCTTGCCGCGTTTGTTTGGCGCGAGCGCGAGCAAGCCATAGCAGCAAACGAAACTGTTGGCGTAATCCAGCGGCTGGCGCGGGATACCAGCGACATTTGGACAAAGCCCCAGCGCAGCCTTCTGTTGAGCGTCTATGCGGCCTCTCTGAGCAAGGATCGACGGGAAGGGACGCTGACTACAATCGATGGGCTCCGACAGCAGTTGCAGACGATCGGGGGGCGTCCATTGCACGGGCACGAGATGGCCACCCGCATGGCTGCGTTTTCGCCCGACCAGCGTTGGCTGGCCACCGGTAGCGAGGACGGCGCGATTCGACTCTGGGATCTCAACCCAGTCGACCCCACCAGCCGAGTACTCGCGCTCGATGGACACAAGGGACCGGTTCATGGGCTTGCCTTCAGCGCCGATGGTCGCTGGCTGGTCAGCGGCGCTGCCGACGGCACGGTGCGACTCTGGCGTTTGACGGCGGAAGGGGCAAAGCCCGGCCGCGTATTCAACGAAGGCCGGTATGGAGCCATACAATCCCTCGCGCTCAGTCCGAACGGCGACTGGCTTGTCTTCGGCACCCAGGGCGGGAACGTCTGCATCTGGAAGATGTCCGTCGACGGGCCGCAGGAAGAACCCTGCGAGGCGTGGAAGGATGACGTCCCGGTCATGCAGGTTTTGTTCAGTCCCAGAGGGCGATGGCTTGCGACCAGCTGCACCGGTGCGTGCAAGGATTTAGGCGCTCCGGTCCGCCTGTGGGATTTGTCGGCCGGTTTTCCGCCTCAGGACCCCAGACGCCTTTCCCATGCGAAGGCTCTCGTCGAGGGTTCCTTGCTGGCCATCGCTTTCAATACGGACGAAACGCGTCTGGCAGTTGCATACGGCTACGTCGCGGAGGTGTGGGATCTGACGCAAGAGAATCCGCCGCAGCACGTCCTCGGGACGTATAGCAGCAGCGGCGGGTGGATCAGTATGCTAGGCCTGAGCATGAGCCCCGACAACCACTGGCTGGCGATAGGAAGTGGTCTGGGGTCGAACGTCTTATTGTGGGACCTCACAGGATCACGCAAGGAGCCGGTTGCTTTAAAAGGGCATATCGCTGCAGTGAATTCTGTAGCTTTCAGCGACGACGGCCGGTGGCTTGCAACAGGCTCCGATGACGCCACGGCGCGCTTGTGGGATATGGCTGATCCGACTCTGGCTTCCGTCTTGCTACGCGGCCAGGATTTGCCGGTGACGAAGGTCGTTATCAGCCCCGGTTCGGCGCCGCGCCACCTCGTCACGATGGGGGATGGGGCGGATGCGCGGCTCTGGAACGTCCCCGACCCACTGGTCGATCCAGTCGTGCTGCGTGGACAGGTCATGCCAAACATTATCGGAATGGCCGTCAGTTCCGCTGGCAACTGGGTCGCAACGTCGAGTGCCGACGACTCGAAGCTTGTGCTCTGGTCCACCAAGGATCCACGTCAGCCGCAACGCGAACTGCCGATACCCAGCCCCTCGCACGCCATCGCGTTTAGTGCGGATGGGCGCTGGCTTGCGGCCAAGAGCCAGGATAGGCACGTGATCAGCCTTTGGAGCCTCGCAGATTTGTCGAAGCCGCCCCTAAATCTGGTTGAGAACGAGTGGGGAGACGTCCGGACTTTGCGGTTCAGTCCGGACAATCGCTGGCTGGTGAGTGGGACATCGGGCGGCACCGTCAATATCTGGGACGTTTCGGGGGAGGGTCCTACCTTGGAGCCGCGCCATCGCTGCCGTCAAGGCGAGGGGATCCGGGAACCGGCTTTCAGTGCGGACGGACGCTTTCTGGCGACGGCGGCTCAAGGGGTCTCAGCGCGCTTGTGGGACTTGGCGTCGCCGAATCCCTGTGCGAGCCCGCGCTTGCTCCCGCACGGCAACGTCGTGTACCAGGTCGTAATCAGTCCCGATTTGCGATGGGCTGCGACCGCGGGGTTTGATCAGAAGGGGAAGTTATGGGATCTCGGCGGTTCTGAACCGAAAGTAATTGCTGAACTGGAATTCAAGGATCGCGTCCTTCAGGCGGCTTTCAGTCCCGATAAGCCCACCCGCTGGGTGGCGTTCGGCTCCTGGGACCAGACGCTGAAGTTGCTCGAACTGACGAATCCTGGCACATCGGAACCGATAGAACTCAGCGGGAACGCCGGGAGAATCGCATCTGTATCGTTCAGCCCCGACGGCAGGTGGTTGGTGTCCTCCAGCGAGGATCGCACGATCCGCCTCTGGGATCCGCTGGATCCGAGTGCAGCGTCCGTCGTATTGCGAGGGCACGAGGATCGCGTGCAGCATGTCGGTTTTTCGGAGGATAGTCGCTGGGTTATCACTGGCGCTTATGACGGGACGGTAAGACTGTGGCGCTTGCAGCTGGACGACCTTGTCGGCATCGCCTGCCAAACTGCAGGGCGAGACCTCACCCGGGCGGAGGCTCGGACTTTTCTCGGAGACGAGCGTGCGCAACAGCCATGTGGCCACTAGAGGAGTTAAGAATCGGGCCGCTATTGTGGGATCTCGACGTAACCTTTTCCGCGTTCCATCCGGGGGCATCGCATGGCAAATGATAACATCCTGAGATCGTTGATCGCCAACGACCTCGGCAGCAGCCTACAGCTCGGGACATCAGACGGATGGCGGCCGAGTTTCACCGGCATCGTCCTGTCGTTCGACCGTGGTGAAGTCGAACTGGCATACCCAGCCCTCAACGGACCAGATACGCTTTTTTCGACACCCTTTCCGGGTCCTTTTGTCGCGGGCACGAAGTATTTCTTTGGGTTCCGCGTTTTCATCGAGCGCGGCACATACTTTTCCAACCCAACATTGACGAATGTCAATCAGTCGTGGAACTCGGCTGCGAACGCGGAGGTCTGGCAACTGATTGGCACCACGTTTGACGTTCCCGACCCGGCGAACACGGTCGAATTCGCGGTTCGGTTCGACGTCAGTGATGCCCGCCGCCGCGTCTTTATGAAGGATTTCGTACTTTATCAGCTGACCGACTACAGTCACTACGTGCACGTAAAGCTGATAGCCCCGGACCGCAATCCCGCGCCGAGCGTCGGAACCGCCCAGGTGTCGCTGAACGATCAATACCAATTCACCTTCGGCGGTTTGGGGGCGGTGTCCTTCGTCGGCTTTTGGAGCGACTGGCTCGAGTTGCCGGGACCACTTTCCGTCGCTCCGACGGTGCCGCTGTTCGCCGGCCGCTTTAAATTCCGCGACCGAGCAACCCTGGTTGAATTGCTGCAGGTCCAGTCGGCATTTGAGGTGGCTGTCGGTCCCAAAGGCGGCGATGGGGACCAGGCGCATACTCTGCTCTACGACGTTCGATTTGCCCAGCACGGCCATTTTGTCCTCAATCTGCCGGGATCGGCGCTTTCCTTGCTCGATCTAGATCAGGTCCGGTTCTTGACTGATCTCCTGCGGCAGGATATCGCGAATACCCATCTCGCCTCGCTCCCCAGCGCTTCGTCGCCGTCGCAGTATTGGCTGGGCAGTTTTTTCCCAACACCACCGTCGACTACGATTCATCCGGAGATTTTGTTGGGCTTTATGCTTTGTTCCGCGACCTCGGCCTGAACGCCTTGGACTACGGGCCGGGTCTTGGCGACGCACTATCGTCCTTCGGGCAAGGGTTCAGCGGCGCCGTCTACTACTTTCGCATCCTCGGTGATTCCGACGTTGCATCGCTCATTTTGTCCTACAAGCTCCCAGCGATTGAAGCTGCGCTTCTGGGCAAGGCCATCGGCTGGCCCGACGGCAACGACGTCGCCGCGCTGTTCAAGGCAACACCCGACCGCGCGGTGATCAACGTCAACGATGAACCGGCGGGGCTCGCCTTTGCGGGACCGGATTACACAACGGCGTTTCAGGACTATCTGAGATCTTCGTCTCTCAATCCCGCAGATTTCGGCGTAGCCGATTTCAGCAAGCTGGAAGCCTTGCCGCGGACGCCGCTTCCAGTCAACCCGAGTGCGGTCGATGGCCACGCTTTCTACTGGCGTAACCGCTTCTGGAGTGAGGCCAATGCTGAAGTGTATCGGTTGTACCGGCAGGCGGTGACCACCAATCCGAAATGGGGTGGCCCTTACCATTTCACGTTTAATTATGGCGATCTTACAAACCTCCCGAATACCTATCACAACGGCATGGAGGTGCTGACGTTTGCACGGCACGGCGCAATCTCGATGATGTGGATTGGGATGGGTTTCACCAGCACTTTGGCCGATTATATTCACTGGGAGCAGGGGCTCCCGACTACTCAGCAGTTCATGAGTCTAGTCGCCGACTATGCCCTCGCCTTCACAAGGTCCGCTCAGATCCCTTGCGGTTTTTATCTGAGAACGGGGGAGCCGACCTTGCGCCGTTTGGATTATTACCTATTCAACGCTGCAGCCCGGGGCGTGACCTACTTCGATTACTACGGCTATGGTCCGGGCCCCACCTACGATGGAATCGGCGGCTTGGGCGATACCACTGTCGGAATATTCCGGCAAGTGGCGCATGCCAGTCAATTGCTCGCGCGCTGCGAGCGTTTTTTGTTTGGCGCCTCGCGACGCCGGGCGCGGATCGCTCTGCTTGCGGCTCAGACGGAGCCGCTGTGGAACCCAGATGGGGCCGGTGCCGCCTGGTTCGACGAGGCTGGTCTCCACCATGCATTTAGCCATGGTCAGTATCCGATCGACTATCTGTTCGAACAGGACATTATTGCTGGGATACTGACGGATCAGTATGCAATTCTCTGCATGAATGTGGTTTATCTCAGCGGCGACGCGTATCAGAAGATCCGTGCTTGGGTAACCTCGGGTGGCACGCTTATCCTTGGGCAGAACGGCGCCACACACGATGAATATGCTCAGCCCGTTACCGCACCCTGGACCAACGTCGGCTTTGGGCCGCCGGAAAGCGGCTCCGCTCAGATCAATTGGCAGAGCACGGATCTGACCACGCTTTCTACCAGGTCGACTCGCGCTGTAACCGGCGAGGGGACTGTCCTTGCCACCTTTTCCAACGGTGACGCGGCCGCGATTGAAATTCCGATCGGCTCCGGCCGAGTGATCGCTCTAGGGTTCGAACCGGGCACAACGTATTTGAATGTGGGCAAGGTGCCCGGCGGGCCATTCCCGTGGCAGTTCATGACTGCGTTTCAAACCAGTATGCGCTCGATCCTGCTGGGTATCGCGACCGATATGGGATTAGATTCGACACGTCCCATCTGGACAGACGACCCGCTGGTGGAAGTGTCACGGCTAGGTCACCCGGTCGGTGGCGCGGCCATTCTCCTGAACTACAATAACGAGCCCGCACAGAACCTCGTTTGGTAAGGGAGGGAAAAATGGACAAGACGAAGCTTAGCCGACGAAGCGTCTTGCAGACGGCGGTGGCGACGACGGTAAGTCCGCATTCCGGGCATTTACGGATGGGTTCAATCGCAAGCGGAGCAAGTCTCGCTGCCAGTAAAACCGGATCAAACTAATCCAAATGTAGGCGTCGTTCGATTGGACCTGAACGATATTGATGTGCTGACCTGGGGTTCTCCATCAAGAGCGGCCGAAATCGCGGACGCGCGAGGAATCGGATGAAGTTTCGCAAACGGCCTCTATTCCGGTTTTGTGATCCAGTTGGACCAATTCTGCGCCATTTTCTCATCCGTGCCGCAGCCTCGCGGGGTCCGGGCAACCCGTTTGGGCCTCGCGCCCGAGCACCGACGAAACTCTAGCCGTGTACAGTCGCTTGAGGCGAGCCGTTCCTTTGTTCAACAGCAGTCGCCAATCGATCATACCGTCTCCCTGGCGGCGCTGGCCGACGGTAGGCTGGCCAGCGGTCAGGTCGCTGGCGGTATTGGCGGACGGGCGGCTAGCTACTTTTCGGCGCAAAAAGCACGTTTTTGAAAAGGTTGGGCAAGGATCTGGCATGCGCCGTCGTCCGACAAAGCCTGTCGGCGGTTGAGCGGGCAGAAAGCCTGGCCTACGGGCCGGACTGCTTGGCCATGGCGCGGCTGATGTTGACCAGGTTGTCGGCGATCACGCCGAGACCAACCCAGCGCTTCACGCCGGCATCACCTCTGTATCGGCTGCGGTTCAGTCCGTGCCGTCGCTTGACCACGCTGATGCGGCCCTCGGAGCCGGTCCGCCACTTCTGCCCGTTGCGGAACCAGCGCTTCTTCTGCTCGCGCTTGCGCTCCGGGCTGTTGGTGGAACGATTGGGGATGCACACGCGCTTGACGCCCTTGGTCTTTGCCGCGGCTTCGTTCTTGGCCGAGTAGAAGCCGGCATCGGCAGCCACCAGGTGCGGCGTGCCCCAACCGCGCCTGATGGGTTTCGATCGCCGCCATCAGGATGTCCTGGTCACTGGGCCGCTGATCGTAGACCTCATAGGCGATGACGATCTGGTTCTCCGCCTCCTGCAGTTTGACCATTTTGCCGAACTCGGTCGGCTTGCCGGCCTTGCCCTTGCGAAATGACCTCAGTGGTCGGCTCGAACAGGCTGACGATCTTGCCCTCGGCATGGGTGTCACCGGCAAAGACGCGCGCCTTGGTTTGGCGGAGGACCTGCTGCACCAGCGGCACCGTGCTGTCCAGCTCGCGACGCAACCCTTCCAGCACGGCTTGCCGCGAGCCTTCCGCCGCCGGCTTGACGCCATCGTCGATCTCCCTGGCAAAGCGCTTGGCTTGACTCACCACTCGGCCGGTGGACTCAAGTAATCTTTGGTAGGCCTGCGCCAGTCGCTCGCGATTGGGTTGGCCTTTGGCGCGCACCGCGCGGGCGATCTCCAGCACCCGTAGTTTGACGCTGCGGCTGCGGTCGCGCAGCTTGGCTCCTACCGCGCCGGCAATCTTGGTGATCTTCTTCATCGTGCGGGTCAGCACCCGCACCCCGTCGCCCAACAGGTTGCTGTCGGTCGGATAGTGAATGTTGGTCTCGACCACGGTGGTGTCGACGCGCATGCGTCGGCCGGCCGCCACCCGATGATCGTGCGCGATCTGCACAATCCGCTGGTGGATCTGCGCGACCGCCTCGGGTCCCAGCGCCACCCCCCATTTGCCCATGGTCTTGGCGTCGGGCATTTTGCCGCCGCCCACCCGGGTGAAATCGCGGTACACCAGATTGGCGCGCACCTCCCGTTCGAGCACCCCGTAACTCCAGTTGCGCATGTGCTTGAGCACTAGCAAACGCAGCACCACCTCGGCCGGGGTGCCCGGCCGGCCCCGTTTGCGGCTCTGCGGATGCCGCTTGGCCAGGGCCTCGTAGACCACCGCCACGATCTGCGGGTCGCCGAGCAGCTGGTCGGCGTGCTTCATCCATGCTTCGTGCAGGTCTTTGACTTCCTCGGCGATCAGCCCGTCACCAAAGCTGCGCTGCGCACGGTGCGTCTTAATCACGCTTTGACCTCGTGCGCCGCGGCGCGGCGTCATCCGGCCGCAACAGCCCATGGTTGAGTTCGCAGATCTCTTCGAGGGCCTCCTTGAGCTTGTGGTAGTTGCCCAGCCAGCAGCGCACATCCTCGATCTGTTCGCGGCGCAGGCTGAACTGGCGGGTGCGGCCGCCGGCGTAGGTGACAGTCAGAACTGACAGCGGGTGCCCGCCGCCGGCGGCGCAGATCGTGCAGCCACGGCTGTGGCGCACGGTCCGCTCGACCACAGAACCACGCAGGATCTCCCCGGTCACCGCTAGCTGGCTGACGAGTGCCCGGCGCGTCGCTATGAGCTGGTCTCGCGTCATTCAAATAAATGATACGAAGATCTAGCGCAGCGCGTCAACAACTTTTTTGCAAAAAACCGTTCCTGATACCGGCTACCTGATCGCGCTTATCGCCGGACGTGCCGCGGGCACGCCAAAATGTCCGCTTTCGCAGTTTCCGGTACCAGACAACGGCGTCATATCAAAGCTTTAAGACCCGTATTTTTGCGCCGGAAAGTAGCTAGCGGCGGCGGCGGCGATGGTAAGGTCAGACTCTGGCTCGTTGACGAGCAGAAACTGATCGCCGCCCTCTGTCCTCGCGCCGGCCGCAATCTTACAAAGGACGAGGGGGCCCGCTACATCGGTTCCGACACTCCCTCGCAGCCGAGCTGTCGCGACCGCCCCTCGAATTGACGAACGCCCGACCCGTAACCACGGCACTTCTCGTACGGGGCCATGATGATCGTTAGTCCGGTTGAGCAGACTACTAGCCCAGCGATACGGCCGGACACCCGCGCAGGAGTCGCTTACGACGCTTTCATTTCCTATAGCCATGCGCTGGACAAACCGATCGCGTCGGCACTTCAATCGGTAATTCAAACGCTGGGAAAGCCGTGGTGGCGTCGCAGAGTGTCGCGAGTGTTCCGCGATGATACCAGTCTATCTGCGACGCCCGGTCTGTGGCCTTCGATCGAGCAGGCATTGATCAGCTCACGTTTTTTGCTTCTTTTGGCATCCCCGGAGTCTGCAAAATCAAAATGGGTCGCGAGAGAGGTCGCGAGCTGGCTGGAGCACAAGCAATCAGATACTCTGCTGATCGGACTCACTGCAGGTGATCTGAGTTGGGACGAAGAATTGAGCGATTTTCGCCAACTCGCTAATCCGTCGCTTCCTGCCGTATTAAGAGGCCAATTCAAAAATGAGCCATTGTGGATCGATTTGCGCGACGCCCGAGCGGCGGGTCAGGTGCTCGGCAAAACCAATCAGGCCTTTCTTTCCTCATGCGCCGGCATAATCGCGGCAATACGCAATCTGCCGAAGGAGGATGTTCTTTCGGAGGAAGTAACCCAACAGCGGCGCAACCTCATGTGGGCCCGTGGCGCTGTATTGACACTTCTGCTCCTAACAGCGGCCGCCATTTGGCAAGCGCATCGGGCAACCGTCGCCCAGCACCTCGCCGAGACCCAACGCGACCGTGCTCAGCGCACGCTTAATCAGGTTGTGGCTACTGCCGACCGCAGCGTGCTGGCGCTTTCTTTGCGCCTGCAAGAAGATGCGTCTCGTGCTGATCGAATCGACCGGCCGACTCCACCCATTATACCGCACGAGCCGGGTGTCGACGGACCGGATCACACCTTGAAGGATGCGCTGGAGCAAACCAAACGGTCAACCAAGCTGCTCGCGAATGGCGAAGATGTTGGCGCACTCAGATTTGCAGAAGCGGCCGTTGCGATCCTCGAGGCTGGCGCTGATCGGAGGTCCCGAGATCCCGGGTGGCAACTCGCTCGTCTTGGCGCTTACGACCAGATCGCGCAGGTCGCGGTCCGGATGAATGATACGTCGACTGCCTCAGCGGCATTGTCGACAGCTCTCAATATAGCCGAGAAGCTCGCAAAGGATGACCCTGCTGAGATCAAATGGCAGCAAGGGCTTGCAGCCTTCCATCAGGAACTCGGCGATCTGGCGCTCAATACGAACCACCTCGCGGAGGCCGAGGGCCACTATACGACCGCGCTCGAATTACGAACCAATATGGTCCAAATGCCGGACGCATCCTCGGAAGCGCGTCGAGAGCAGGCCGTTGCCACAGAAAGGCTCGGGAATCTATCGATGGCTCGGAAAATGCCCGAACAGGCCGCCCGACAATACCGGGAGAGTGCCGCAATCCTCGAAGCTCTTGTCGCTTCGAACCCATCGAACACGGGATTCCAACGCGACCTCTCGGTCAGCTATCAACACCTCGCTGACCTCTCACCGCAGCCAGTCGGCTGGAAGAAGCGCTGAGCTGGCTTCAAAAGGATATCGATGTTGCCCAAAAGCTTTCCGAGATTGATCGAGGGAATCTGCTCTGGCAGCACGATCTCGCCTCGAGCTAGGAACGGCTCGGCAGACTTCTTGAAAAGCTGGATCGTCCCCGGGAGGCACTCGAAACCTATCAGCACAGCGTTGGAATCCTGGAGGCAATTATTGCCAAGGACGCCTCGCAATCAGCCTGGCAACGCGATGCCGCAGTCACTCTCGAGAATATGGGAAAGCTGCTTGCCCGACTAAACAACCCCAATCGTGCTGTCGATACCTTTCGGCATGCATTGGCCCTGCGCGAACAGCTCGCCGCGTCTTTTGAGGACGAGAGTTGGCAGCGCGAGCTGGAAGCAGCTTATCGGCGCACGAGCGAGCTGATTCTAAGCATCGGGCGGGCACCGGAAGCGCTCGAGACCGCTGAGCAATACCTGCTGGCGATGAGCTTAGCCCCCGACCAGCGCGACAAACCCGAGCGTGTCGCCCGCGCGCTCGGGACCGTGTGCTGGTCCGCCCTCCTCGCCCGGGATTTCTCTCGGGCATTGTGGGCAGGCCGCGAGGCGGTTGTGCTGGCCCCGCGACTCGATTGGCTCAGGCTCAACTACGCCCACGCACTGATGTACTCTGGAGACCCAGATGCTGCCACGGCCATTTATCTGGGTGAATTGGCGAACGGGGGCGACGCCGCGGAGAAATGGCGCACCGCCATCCGGAAGGACTTCGATGAATTGAAGGCCCGAGGGCTTTCGCACAAGCAAATGGAAGAGATCGAGCTCAGATTGACACCCTGATCCTCGTGATCGGCTTATGCGCGGAGGTTGCCATGTCGAGACGGCACTGGTCATATCTGTTTTTAATCGGCCTTGCTGTAGGCTCCCTAGTTGCAGCTGGCTGCGCCGATGCCCAGGATGCCCCAAAGCGGGTTCCGATGACCGTCGAAGACTTGACTAAATTTGGGATCTATTTGCGGTTCGGATCCCAACTACCATGGCTCGGACGAGTTTTATAAGAAGCGCGTCGCCGGTCCGAACAAGTGCTACTATGAAACGTACCGTGTACTTGCGGTGTCGGATTCCTTGCTGAAACACTTCGAGGAGCGAGGCTTTTCGCTGCGGACCCTGTGCCTCGCTCTCCAATCAACCCTGCGTTACGATCCGGGGACCGGCAAGCAGCTGCCGCTCGCGGTCGCAGCACGCCGCTCGAAGGGGAGCAATTCCCTGATCCCGATAGAAGGCGGGGAGATCCTTCTGAATGTGCCGGATTGCTTTAAGAACGGCACGTTCGGGATCGACTGTCCGGACACCTACGAGGTGTCCTACGGAGGCCGCACGGGAGAATGTTCAAGTGCAAATGGGTGCGAAAAGATAGACTTGCGGGCGGAAGACGCGAAAATTCGCAAGCTTATCCAAGGCGGAGGGTATGCACGAGAATGCGGCTGCAACGAGATTCGATTTTCGAAAGATGAAGGGCTAACGCTCCCGGACGATTGCAACTTGGACAAACTTCCGTCCTGCGCCCGCCGGCTGGTAACCGACCCCGATCCAGCAGGGCGGCTCATCAAGAAAAGCGGCTATGCGCTGATACAACGTGCCCTCGGTATGGGGAGCAGCGTTTACGTGGGAGGGATCGACATCAGCCCAACGTTGCCGCGCGGTTACGGATACTCGATCGGCACCCAAGGAGGTGATGTGGAAACGGAGGACGTCAGCCTCGAGACTCTCGCGAAGGAAAGCGGTTCAGTTGCTCCCTGGAACCGTTAGCGCACGAAATAACATCCGGCGGAATACTCCGCGATCGCCGAGGCTCGCTGGACAACCGCCACGCTCGTTAGCGAGAATTTCCGAGGCCTCGGACCGCGGCTTTGACGCCATCGGCGCCGCTCTATACCAGCGAGCCAGGAGCCGATAGGGGATCGGTGGAGTGAGGCGACGGGTTGGAGCCTTCAACGGCCGGCTCTACCCAGCTCGTTAGATCGTACCAGCCGGCAGTTAGCGACAGCGCGAGCCAACCTACTCCGCCTGCCTCAAGCTGTGCGATCCCGCGTTTGCGCAACAAGGATGCCTCGGCATTGCAGAAACTTGGCGACGTGTGAAGAAGCTCACACGCATTCGCGCCAGCAGAACACGTTGTTACCGGGGCAGATCCATCACGTCAAATGGGCAGTTAATGCGATCGATGGATCATTGCGGTCGCGCGTGAGCGCGTCGCAACGCGCGAAGACCCGCCTCGATTCGGTGTGAGGCCTTTCAGTGCTACAACGTTGGCTGGGGCGGAGAGGCGAGATGACCGAGAATCCGACCGTCCGCGTGTTTGTGTCCTCGCCATCGGATGTAGGGCCGGAGCGCCTCATCGCCGAGCGGGTGGTCAAAAGGCTCGCACGCGAATTCAGCTACCACTTTCCCATAGAGGCGGTGCTATGGGAACGCGAGCCATTGCTCGCCACTCACCACTTCCAAGACATGATCATCATCGATCCCGCAACCCTATAAACGGTTATTGGGGATCTGGCAGATCAATGTGGGACTGCTTGCAACGGGGGATTCGGAGCGGAGAGGCCGGCCAGTCACTCGACAGTAGGGATGGATTTACATCGGGTCTCCCTCAGTAACGTTCTGATTGATCGGGATTTGCGCTTCGATCCGGCGGCCGGAGCGTGCTCATCGTTTGTCAGGATCCCGGCGACCGAGATGTAGGAGCCGCGGCGCTTGCGCCGTCGAACCCTGCCACCTGCGGCTCCAACCGCATGCGATCTCGTCGTCGAACATGCGATTTTCGTTGCTAACCTCGGTCGCATGGTTAAACTTGGTAAACAATTCGGGGCATCCGGGAAACGTTGGCATGTCACGCTGCCGCCGAAGTACGCGGCCCGACCTCGCCCAATGGAAGATCAAGCTAGCCGGGCCTCAGCGGGCGAGCCAAGTACGCGGTAACGGGACGTGAATGGCCGACATCTTCATCAGCCATAGCGGCAACGACAACGAGGTCGCCGCAGCGATCGGCGAGCGAATCCGGCGCGAGCGGCCGACCTGGTCCCTGTTCTACGATAAGGACAACATCCGCGCCGGGCAACGCTGGCAGGAGCGCCTGCGCGAGGAGCTGACGAGCTGCCGGGTGGTCTTGGCTTTGGTCAGCCGCAACTGGCTCGGCTCGTCGTGGTGCTTCACCGAGGCGGTGACCGCCAGCTTCCGCGGCAAAGACGTGGTCGGCATCGAGACCGAGGACCTGACCAGCGATGACCTGGCGCGCGCGCCGCCAATCCTGCACGAACGTCAGCGCGTTCGCTTACGGGACGGCGACGACCGGCCGTGGCGGGAGATTCTAGAAGTCCTGGACCGTTCGGGGCTCGACCCCAACGACTGGTTCCCGATCTCGCCGGGTGTCGGCCCCTATCCCGGCCTCGTCGCCTTCGGCGAGAAGGATGCCGGCGTGTTCTTCGGTCGTAAGCAGGAGATTACCGAGTATCTGGGCATTCTCGACACCTTGCGCGGGCCTGACCGGTCGCAGGTGCTGGTCATCTCCGGCGCTTCAGGCAGCGGCAAGTCCTCGCTCTTGCGTGCCGGCCTGATCCCGCGCCTGCGCCCGAAGCCCGAATGGCTCGTGATCAGTCCGTTCGAGGTCGCCCACGAGCCCGTGCGCAACCTGCTGGACCGGCTCGGCGAGGCGCTTGCCGGCCTCGGACTACCCACGCACGGGCTCGACCTCGCACAACCCCCGGACGACCCGACGAAGCTCGCCCAGATCCTGGATGAGACGCTGCGGCGGCTTGAGCAGGCCACCGGCGCCTGGGTGCTCCTGCCGCTGGACAAGGCTGAAGCCCTGGTCGCCGGCGACAGGCCCGCGGGCGACTCGGCAAGGCTGCTGCTCGATGCATTGGCCCAGGTCCTTGGCCGGCGAACACGGCATGCCGTGGTCGCCGCCACGATCCGCACCGAGTTCGTGCCACGCTTGGAGACGACGTTTGCCGGACCAGAGATCCGACTGCAGCAAGCGGCATTGAGCGCGATCGGCTCGCTCGCCGAGATCATCGAGAAGCCGGCCGACCGGTTTGGGCTCGAGCTGGAGCCAGGGCTGTCGGAACGGATCGTCGAGGATGTCCACACCGCCGATGCCCTGCCATTGCTGGCCTACACGCTGAAGGCGCTGCATGACCGCACCGGCGCAGATCGGCGCCTTACCCTCGATGGCTACAGAACTCTTGGCGGGGTGCAGGGAGCCATCGCAGCAGAGCTGGGATCGGTGCTGAGCGATCCGGAACCTACAGCCGATGAGGCCCGAGCCTTGCAGCGGGCATTCACCCGCTACCTCATTCGGGTCGATGAGGGTGCGCTCGAACGCGAGCGTATGCTGCGGCGAGTCGTCCCCCGCGCATCATTGCCACAATCGGCGGATCGTGTCATCAGCCGACTGGTCGATGCCGGATTGCTGGAGACCAAGGACGCCACGATCGAGCTCGCGCACGACCGCCTAATCGACGATTGGCCAAAGCTGCCGCTGAAGACCTGGCTCGCTCAAGACGCCACCGATCGCCGGCTGATCGACCATCTTCGCGAGCGTCTAGATGACGAAACGCTGCCGGACGGGCTTCTGGCTCAGGCTGAAGAGCTGTTGCAGCGGGATTACGAGCTGGCGATCGAGGAACCCGCGCTTGCGAAGCTGGTGCAGCGCTCGAGGGGCCAGAGGCGGGCGCGTGACCGGCGACGGCGCTTCGTTCTCGGTGGCGTATTGTTCATTGCGCTCGTCTTCGCGGTGGTTGCTTGGTTCGCGTCGGTGCAACGGAGCGAGGCGATAAATCAGACACAGCTTGCGAATACCGCAAAACAGAAAGCCGACGAGAACGCTCACGCCGCCGAGGTAGCAAGCAAGCGGGCTCGAGTCGAGCGCGACAAAGCGCGCATGGAGCTCCTAGCCATGGAGGCGCGCCGAGCGGACGCAGAGGCGAATTCACCGGACGACATCGAGCGCGCCGGCGCCCTGGCTTTGGAAAGCATCCAGCTCGCACGAAAAGGCGATCGGCCTGCCGAGGCAGATGCCGTCGAGGCCGCTAACAGCGCCTTGACCCGCCTGCCGCTCGTGGTCCTCTCGCACGGCAGCTGGGTTCTGTCCCTGGCGGTGCTGGCGGACGGGCGGCTGGCCAGCGGCGGCGCGGACGGCAAGATCAAGCTGTGGCCCGAGGGCGGCACGGGCGAGCCGGCGGTCCTTTTACACGGCAGCGCAGTTTATTCCCTGGAGGTGCTGGCGGACGGGCGGCTGGCCAGCGCCGGCAAAGACGGCACGATCAAGCTCTGGCCCAAGGACGGTGCGGGCGAGCCGGTGGTCCTCTGGCACGGCAGCCCGGTCTATTCCCTGGCGGTGCTGGCGGACGGGCGACTGGCCAGCGCCGGCCTCGATGGTAAGATCAAGGTATGGCCCGCGGACGGTGCGGGCGAGCCGGTGGTCCTGTCGCATGGCAGTCGGGTTTGGTCTCTGGCGGTGCTTGTGGATGGGCGGCTGGTCAGCGCCGGCGACGACGGCAACATCAAAATCTGGCTCAACGAGGGTACGGACGAGCCGGTGGTTCTCCCGCGGGGCAGCCCGGTCCATTCCCTGGTGGTGCTGAGGGACG
>Ga0306925_10000361_pt1 | contig 32119 bp, 28 predicted proteins | sample flu12Cox44000176_FD_203755 | JGI IMG/M metagenome (GOLD analysis project Ga0306925, IMG submission 203755) | Lab enrichment of tropical soil microbial communities from Luquillo Experimental Forest, Puerto Rico - flux8day.12C.oxic.44.000.176 (v2)... | ecosystem: Environmental > Terrestrial >... | reverse complement strand
AGATCCGGCCCCGCGGGACCGTGTCCCCGCCGCGGGTCCCACCCGCACCTCGAACGTTACGCTGGCGCCATGCATCTCCCAATGGGTCTGCAGGGCTCGCCATTTTTCGGTAAACGGTTACCAGTATCTATTTGGAACTTGTCTGCGGCCAATGCTCTCACAGAGCCTGAGACGGTCAGTTCTTTTTTTGCCGAGCCGCCGTTGTGGCGAATTCATTGTGCCCCATGTAGCAGAAGTTGTACGCTGTACCAGTTAAAGTCGTAGATCGTAGATTTACCGTGCCTGGCGGCTCCGTACAAAGATGGGAGGAACAGCATGATCTTCTCAAAACCCAAAAATCAAGCGGCTATCTCTACGACCAAACTTTTAATCACGTCGTTGATTTCTACAGTACTTTGCATCGGCTCAGCTGCCTGCGCAGAGGCTCAAGAGGCTCAGCAAGCCAGCGGCGACGAATCTTGGACGGCGACCAGCGAGGGTTACATGGAGAACGTGAATCCGTGGCGGACGACGCAGAGCCACACCAAGTCCGGCAACCAAACTGTAGACAAACAGCGGGTTGAAGTGCTTGGACTCGACGGCCGGTTCTGGCCCTATTTCGAGACCGAGAAGGAGACGGTCCGCGTGGATGCCAAGACGACACGTACAGTAGTGCGCACCTACAAGTGGGACGGAAATGGACGACGGACCCTCGCGTGGGTAACGGAAGAGGAAGCGCGAAGCACAGCAAGCGGCGATGGTCAGGCCGTGTGCACGACCTCGAGTTCTGATGTGAATGGGAATCTTCAGACAGTGAAACGTGAGGTCACGGATATAAGAAAGATAGGCCCGGACATGCAGGAGACAGAAACCAAGGTATACCTGAGGGACGGTAACGATGGTTTCATGATGGCTGTGCAGACGCAAGAGCTGCAAAAGCGCAGCGATGACCGCACAATGGAGGTGAAAAAGAAAACGCTAGTACCGGATGGCAACGGCAACTGGAAAGTGGACGAACTAACAGAAAAAACACTCCAGGGAAACCACAGGAATCGAACCGCTGAAGAGCGCATTTCGCGTCCTGACGCGGAGGGAAGGCTTTCAGAAGTTTCACGCACCGTTGGCGAGGAGACACAAAACACCTCAGGAGAAAGAAGCAGTACCGTCGATAGATATTCTCGGAATGTTCCTGGATCAACGGACGACGGCAGTATGCATTGGACCCAGCGAGTCACGATGCTTCAAAAAAAGGATTTAGACGGAGAAACAACCGAGCAGCATGTAGAGCAGCCCAATTCGGGCAATCCTAGTGACGGTCCCCAAGTAACCGCAAAGATCAACTACACCGTACGGTACGCTGCTTCCGGTTTAGAGAAGACAAAGACCATTCAAGTGCCTGACGGCAATGGCACGTTCAACGTGTTCTCCTTCGAGACACAGAAATCAGACCACGTTCCTCCCGCACAAGGACCGGCAGAACTGTCGTGTAAACCGCTTTAGCGCTCTTCCGTTGCGCAGCACAGGTATGTCATTTTTTGGTTATACCCGATTTGATCGTGGTAGCGCGTACCTTCTGCCACCTACCCACTTCGGCCGACAGACTAAGAAAACACGGCACTTACCCGCATGTTGAAGTAACTGTGATCGCGACGAGTTCGAAAACAAGATGATCGAAGCGGCCAACCGCGCTCTGGGCGTCACGGGAAAGGTAATCTCGCTGCACGAACGGCCGAAGCAGTTTGCCTGCGGCGAACGAAGGCTCGAACGCCGCGAATGAAGCCAACGGTTCGTCGAACGTTGACCTTGACAGCGGAGACGAACTGTCGATCCTGCCGTAGCCTTCAGCTTGACAGAATCAAAGCGGTCTGTAGCAGGATCGCCGTCAACTTATCTCGGCGTGTCCGCCGCGTTTTACCGAAAGGTGCTGGCCTATCTGAGCATGTCACGCACGTGAATCTCTGTTGAGAGAAAGGGTAATGTCAAGACTAGTGGGGCCAGCACTGCCCATGACCACGGATTGCCAAAATTCAATGTTTAACCAACACCAAAGCGCTTCGGCAGCACCAGAGCTGGGTCATCTGGATTTGAGCAAAAGATGCCCAAGCAGCCTCATCCGGCGGACGTCGCTCTGTCCGAACAAATAGCGACACCTAGACTGCCAACACTCCAAGCAGCAAGATTGGGCCAAGAATAATCCAGACCGAAGGAAACGCCTTAGGGATAGATTGGTTGAGTCTGACCCAAACACGAGCACAATAGAGCTGAGAGAAATATCGATGCTTCAGACGATCATCCGGACTATGTCGTTCACATAACCCCGCTGATGCTGTCTGTTCCAGCCTGGCCAAGCGCGGCGCTCGTAAGTAGCGTCAATGATGGCAATCCATTTGCTCAAAAGCTTTTGCTGAGTGTGCAGTCACCGGGCATGTAGTCCCGCTTGTCCAGAGAATCTACAAATGACGATACCAATTACCGACGTTAGTTGGGGCAGTATTCTCACTCCCCACCGGCTGGACAAAACCGGTATACGGCGGGGGCTGCTTGAGGACCTGGCACTGAAGATCCTGTATCTTCATGGAGAGACAACACTTATTCAACTTGCAGAATCGATGTGCTTAAGCCTTGGCGTGATCGAAGAGATCTTCCAATCCTTTCGTAAAGAGCGGCTCTGCGAGGTAAAGGGCATGACCGGCGGCACACATCGCATTGTCGCCTCTGAGGGCGGCCGTCAGCGGGCTACATCGTTATTGTCACTAAATCAGTACGTTGGACCGGCACCGGTGTCCTTGAAGGATTACACGGCTCGCGTACGACAACAAAGCGTGCAGAATGTAAGAGTTGGGCCGAAAGATTTACAGCCCGCGTTTCAGGATCTTGTCCTCAGTCAGGAGCTCCTACTACGCGTGGGCACCGCAGTTGTATCTGGTACCTCGATGTTCTTGTACGGGCCGCCCGGAACCGGCAAAACAAGCATTGCCATGCGGCTGCCTTCGATCTACAGCGACTCTGTGTGGATTCCACACGCGCTAGAAGTCGACGGTCAGATCATTACGGTGTTTGATCCGGGAATCCATCGACCTACGCCTGGAGGAGAGCCTGAGGATACCGATCGGCGGTGGGTATTGTGTCGCCGTCCGTGTGTGATGACAGCTGGCGAGCTGTCCCTCGAGATGCTGGATGTGCAGTTCAACCCGGTGAATCGATTCTCTGCAGGCCCGGTCCAACTAAAAGCGAACAACGGCGTGCTGATCCTCGACGATTTCGGCAGGCAGCGGGCTCGGCCCCAGGACTTGCTCAATCGATGGATGTCAGCCCTCGGAATGCGGGTGGAATATCTCACTTTGCCGGGCGGACAGAAATTTGAGATCCCCTTCGACGTCTTGGTCGTCTTTTCGACGAACGTTCAACCAAGCGAACTAGGAGACGAAGCGTTTCTGCGACGCATTCCGAACAAGATCCTCGTGAATCACGCGACCGAGGAACAGTTCAAAGAGATTTTCACGCGAGAGGTGAATGTCGCGGCGCGCAGAATCCATGTCGAGCCAAAGGATCTCGATTTCCTTGTGAAACACATCACACAAGACCTGAAAAAGCCGCTCAGCCACTGCTACGCGCGGGACATTCTGAACCAGCTGTTCTGGGCGGCCAGCTATCTAGAAGCCAAACCGGAATTCAACCGGGACCTTGCCCGTTGGGCTTGTAGCAACTACTTCGTGAACGAAGCGAATAAATCCGCAGACTAATTGTTACTGTTTCTGCTTCTGCGTGGGGATCTCCAAATATCCCACAATCTGATCGCGCTGAATTCTGGTTGCTACCAGCTCCAGTGGCGGCTGGTTTTTGGCTGCAACAAACACCACGACTTCGTTGAGTGCGCGGTCCCGCAGCTCGATGCACTTCTGGCTGTTGAAGAACACACACAAGGTGTAGAGCTGTCCTTTGGCGTCCGCCGACTTGAACTGAAGAGTGACTGGGCCAACAGGGACGGGATCATTGTGCCGGTTCACCTCGAACGACACGGCTTCGCGACGGGTTTGCGCCAGCAATTGATTGAGTTCGTCTCGTGTTTCGGAGAGTTCGCCTTGTTGCGTTCCGACTACGCCAACCACATCGGCGAGGCGATTCGTAGTGGCTTCCCAAGCTTGCCGGTTGGCGGCGACTTCTCCGGCAATCTCGGGCGAGGTTCCCGGTTCAGTCGAAGCTGCAAACTGAGCCGGCGGATCCGCGGCCTTTTTGGTCTCCGCAGGCCGAGAACTCGCCGCTTTGATCTGATAGACGGTCTTCGATGGTTGCGCCACAACCACAACGGGCGCACGCACAACCGGGGTTGTCACCGGGCTTGCCTCGGCCTGCGATGCTTTGCGGTGCTTCTCGAGCCCTTCGAGGCGCTTCTGCAATTCCGCGACTTGTTGTTCCAAGTGCTGGACCTGGGCGTTTGCGACCGCAGCTTCGTTATTTTGGGTGTTGACCAGGAAAGCTTTGTAGCCGACAAAAACAACCAAAGCCACCACTGCTACTGCAAGAAGTGGCATGATCGAGTGGATTGCAGATCTTGTCTGCGGGGCGCTAGACGGAATGAACGCCTGACGATCGAATTCGACACCGGCCATGTTGCTCCTCCTCTAACGTGGAATCTTTTTTCAAGAACAGAAATCATTTCAGTGGGACGCGACAATCTTCGTGGGATAACGCGCCTCAAGCTTCAGAGCAAGCTCACGAGTTTCTTTCGGCAACAGCGCCAAATCTGTTCGGCCTCTTTCCTGACGGGACCCGCGCATCTCCACTGTATATTTTCCGGGCGGTACGATCAGGAGAATGGGCGTGCTACCGATCGGTTGATTGTTGATCCATACTTGGGCCCCGGACGGCGTCGATCGAAGCAAGAGCCGCGCACCGTCCGCGCCTACTTTGGATTCTAGAGCCTTGCGATTCGCTTCCACGATATTGCTGGTTGGCGTGCTGACGATGTGTGGGGAACTCTCTTTCCCAGGGACAGCTTGCGGCATTTGTACGGACTTTGTGCTCGCCGCCACGCCGCCCACCACAGAGGTTGCACCCGCGGCTTCAGCAGCGGTTTGCGCTTTAGCCCCAGGAGCCAGAACAGCGCAACACAGGAAAATCCACAAGAGATTGCGGCCGATCGGCAAAGCGTCAACGCGGGATGCTTGGGTGGGACCCATGGTCTTTCCTTCGGTGCCTGAGCAATAGAGAACAAGGGACCATGATCTCGACAGCAGGTCCATTTCCAAACAGGCTGTTCTTGCTGCCACCGCGGGCGCCCTTTTCTTCAAAAGACCACGAAAAAGAAGGCATTTGACAATTGTGTGCGGACCCGAGCGGTCCCGTTGACCCAGTGGGTAACTAAAATCGGACAGAGCCTTGCTACGGGGTCACCGAATGGAGACTTGGCCTTCTGGCGATTTGTCCCGAGCCTGCGATTCCTGTCGATTTTCGTGCGTTCTGCCTATTTGGCCGGTCTCTTGCAGTTAAGGAGACTACCCAAGTCACTCGATGTGTGTGGCTTGGTATCTATGGGAACGACGGACGGTCCTCAAACCTTCAGAGACAAGGACCCGGGCCGGGTCTTGGGCGGCGCGGCCAACCCGGCGCGCTCGGAGGACGGCAAGCTCGAGGCTGCCAACTTGCTGATTCCGAAGGCGCCCGCGCGGGTGTTCGAAAAGACGGTAGTCGAACCTCGTCAGCCACGATTCTTGCCGCAGGCCCGTGAGTATCACTTTCACTGGAAGGACCTGCTCGAAGAGTTCTTCTCGCTTTATCCGCTGCACCTCAGAAATATTTCCGTAGACTTGTTCCGGGACGTTCCGCTCTTGCCGCGCCGTTTTGCAGCTCGGCCACTCGCCGCTTCTTTGATTTTGCATATGGTTGCTATACCGCTGCTGTCTGTTCTCCTAGCCATGATTCCGAGGAAACATGCGTCGGACGATACTTGGCAAAACAACAGCAATTCTGTGGTTTATTACCATGTCCAAAAGCTGGGACCGCTTCCAAAACTCCCGAGGTTGTCTCCCTTTGGGCCAGGATCTTCACCGGGAATTGGAACTCCAATGCAGCAAGCCGCGGAAAAAGGGGCGACACAGGTGCCCTCCGCTCTATTTGCAGTGTCTCGCCCGCACATCCCGGACAACAACCATCAGACAATTCTCGAGCCGCGCACTTCACCCGATCTGAAAATCAAGAACGATTTGAAGTTGCCCAACCTCGTTTCCGCGGAGACGCCACCGCCGAAGCCGCGCGTGCGCTACGTCCCGAATGACGCTCGACCTCAGCAGCCTAGGCGGGCGGAAGTACGCGCCGAGGCACCGAAGCTGTCTGCGACCGACTCCACGCCGCAGCCAAACGGACTAGCGATTTTGCCTACTGAACACGCGCGACTCGCGGTGCCGCTCGGTAACGTTTCCGCTCCGATTGTTGCCACGAGGGGGCAGGGAGTGGATCCTGGAGTTGCGCCAACTTTTGCCGACGTCGCCGGTAACAACCAGAACTCTCAACCAATTAGCGTCGCCGAGGGGAGGGTCGCGGCACCAGTCGGCAATGCTTCAGTGCCCAATCTTTCTCGGACGGGTGGAAAAGGATTACAACTCGACGCCGCACCAGTTTTCGACACCAATATCGCAAACGATCAAGGATTGGTTGTGTTAAATGTCGATCCGGGAGGACCGGCTGAGATTCTCTCGCTTCCTGAGGGCAACCGGTATGGCTCATTCGGGATAGCTCCTGGTGTTTCCAGGCCAGGCTCACCTGGCGGCAGGGAAGCCGCCGCGATGCACGGCGGCGTCGGAGGAGCCGGTCCAGGCGGAAACGAGAGTTCCGGCATAGGCCGAGGTAGTTCCGGCGGCGGTGGCGGGAATGACGCAGCGGCCTCCGGTTTCATCAGCATGCGGGGCAGGACCGACAGCAACAATCTGCTTGCGGACCCAGGACCCGCCGCGGTCGCTCAAATGGTTTATGCGCTCCCAGCGTCGTCGCTCCTCCGGCACAATAGGCTAGTGGTGTCCGCTGGACCGATCGGTGGCGGGGGCTCCAATGTCTACGGCAAGCTTCCGTGCGGCAAGATCTACACAGTGTTCCTTCCCACCGGTGGCAAACAGTGGCCCTTGCAGTTTTGCGAAAAAACCAATGAACAACGGGCTCTCGAGAACAAGGGGCGAACCACAGTGGTCCACGCGGAGTTACCCCTGATTCCGCCAGAGGCGAAAGAAAGCTATGACTTCAAGCGACTCCCGCTGCCTCCTGAGAAAGCAGGCAAGTCGATCATTCTTAGGGGCGCCATCAGTGAGGACGGCAACGTCGAAGAGGTCGATATTCACCAAGGACTCTTGCCAGCAATGGATGCAGCGGCGCGGCTTGCTTTCAGCCAATGGAAGTTCAAGCCTGCATTGCGGTCTGGGAAGCCGGTGCGGGTCGAGATCCTGGTCGCTATTCCTGGGGCATAACGCCAACTCGGAGGCGTCCTATGTCGTGGTTTTGCCTCGAGAAAGGGCAATTCTTAGCTCATTTTTGCGACACCAAACTCTTACGCAATTCCACAAATCGGAACGAAAGGGAACTTTCTTGGACATCTTTCTCTCTTGCAATCTCTCTTGCAATCGCAAGCAGATTCGTTATAGGGCCGAGCTAATCGGTTTAGATTGTGCAACATTCCTTTTGTGAACAGTCTGGGCGCCCAAATGTCACGGAATGGAGACGCGTGTGCAGCTAGAACAGTCAAAGCAAGTGCGCAGGCTTCCCCCGGCTTGAGTACTTACGGTGACGGGTTCAGCAGTGGTGGCTTCAGGCAGTCGGGCCATTTACCCTAATCTAATTGTTTTTTTCTCTGGAGATTCTAGCGGGAATCCTAGGAGAACGTGTTGCCATTAAGAGCCGCAGGGTGCATTTTTGGAAAGAACTAACCTTCAGGTCTTCCTGGTCAGTGATGATAGCAGCATCAGTGGATTGCTAGGTCGGGCACTCGGAGAAGGATTCGTCCTTCGCAACCAGAGCGTTGCATCTATCGAAGGGTTAAAGGAACTCTTCTCTTGGTCCGATGTTTTCCTTGTCGACCTTCGAAACGCAACCCTGGATCCCCAAGACGACAGCTTTCAATTCTTGGACGTTGTTCACCGCATACCGGTTCATCCTCCGCTAGTCGTGCTCTGCGACGAAGACAAGCGCGAATTGACGCTGGGAGCGATCGAGCGCGGGGCGATCGACAGCACGACCCATCCTCCAAACATTCCCGAACTACGCTTGTTGCTCCGCCGTGCTCACCGCTTCCATACGGCGGAAAAAGAACTTCGGGAATTACGAGCCGAACAGGACCGCAGCGGCAGGCTGCACAGCTTGCTAGGTACCTCCTCTCCGATGCAGGAGATTTTTAATCTTGCCCGGCGCATTGCCCCCGCAGATGTCAATGTGCTGATTACCGGCGAGACCGGCACCGGAAAAGAACTCATGGCGCGCGCGATTCACCAGATGGGGTCGCGCGCCGGCGGTCCGCTGGTCGCGTTTTCTTGCGCGAACCTGCCGGACACGCTCATTGAAGACGAGCTTTTCGGGCACGAAAAGGGCGCCTTCACCGGAGCGTTCCTCGGCCGGCAAGGGAGGATTGAGGCCGCCAATCACGGCTCATTGTTTCTCGACGAAGTGGGCGATCTCCCGATCGGCCTGCAGCCGAAACTCTTGCGCGTTCTTCAAGAGAGGAGCTTCGAGCGTTTGGGCAGTAACCGAAATATCGAAGTCGATGTGCGGCTGATTTCCGCGACGAATCAAAAGCTTTCAGAACTCGTGAAGCAGGGAAAATTTCGCGAAGATTTGTATTACCGCTTGAACGTTGTGGAAGTTCATCTGCCTCCGCTGCGCGAAAGGCGCGACGATATTTCGTTGCTGGCGCACCATTTCCTCCAGAAATACGCACGGGTTTTCAAGAAGAATGTGAAACGCTTTTCCCCGTCGGTTCTGGCTGCTTTCGATCAGTACGATTGGCCGGGCAATGTCCGCGAGCTCGAAAACGTCATTCAGCGAGCCATTGTCCTTTCCGAGGGGCAGACGCTAGAACCCTCGAGTCTCCCGGTAGCGTTTCGTGGTGCTGAGCCGGAGCCGGTTGCACCGCAGGGAGCGGCGACCTCGTACGAGAGTGAGATTCGGAGATTCAAGAAAAATCTTGTCCTCCGCACGCTCCAACAGTGCGGCTGGAAAAAGGCGGAAAGCGCTCGCGCCCTGGGCTTGGCCCGGGGCTATCTGCATCGCTTGATTAACCAACTCGAAATTCGAGAGCCGGAAGAATCGACCATGGAGGCCGCTCCGGTCAATCCTCCGAGCACGATAATGTAGTGAATGTTCGTACTCAGACTCAGTGATTAAATTGGACGCTATGGTTGAACCGCAGGGCATCAGCGCCGAATACTCCTTCGTGCGGGATCTTTGTGTACCGTTCCTACTCGGAGCTCAAAACCGAGATGGTGGTTGGGGTTTTGAAACGAACTCGGATAGCCGCGTAGAGCCGAGCTGTTGGGCCATGCGCGCCCTGTGGAATTGCCCAATTCCTGTTTCGAGTGAAGCGCTGAAAAGCGGCGTCGATTATTTGCTGCAAGCTCAATTAAAAGATGGTTCTTGGCCGGCTAATGCCGGCGGAGCCGGCTCCTGGGTGACATCGCTGGCGTGCAGCATCCTTGCCTCGGAAAAGGAGTATCAACGCGAAGTGCAAGCCGCTGTCGAGTGGCTCTGCGATGATTATCCGCGCGACAGCACGTTGTGGAGACGCATGCTTCAGAAGCTTCGATCAGGAGAGCCCGTTGATAACCACGATGGTTCGTTTCGAGGGTGGGGTTGGACTCCGCACACGAGCAGTTGGGTCGAACCAACGGCTTTTGCAATACAGGCATTGCGCGATTGTCCGTCGGCCTGGAGACCGGCAGAAAGCGCTGCACGGCTCGATCTTGCCACGGGCTTGCTTTATGACCGTATGTGTCCGGGTGGCGGTTGGAATTGCGGCAATCCGATGGTCTACGGCGTGGCGGGAGAACCTTTGGTGCTGCCGACGGGATGGGCTCTCCTAGCCTTGCACGATTGTCCGGACGGCGAGCGCAAAACGAAGAGCTTGAATTGGCTGCTCAATCATTTTGCGAAGATTTCCACTGTGGCCTCGCTGGCGGTCGCACGTATTGCGTTGGAATCTTATGGAAGGGAACTACCAAGGTCGCACCGCAGGTTACACGAAATGTTTGACGCCCGAGCTTTATCGAGAACCACCGAAGTAGTCGCATGGACCTGTCTCGCGCTGAGCCCGAAACGGCACTGGTTTCCGAAGACGGAGATCGCGAATTGAGTCGCCGCCCGCCGCAATTGATTCCGCCGTTCCAAAGACCCGCGTCTCGTGTGATCGTTCGTCGTGCGACGGATTATCAGAAGGACCTTGAGCAGATCATTCTAGAAAGTCTAAAAGAGTTTCAAGTGCCGGTGCGCGGCAGAACGGTTTTGCTGAAGGCCAATCTCGTGGGACTCGATCCGCTCAACGTAATGAACACACATCCTGCGGTGATTGCGGCCGCGCGGGAGTGTTTCTTGCAGCTCGGGGCGGCGCAAGTGTTCATTGGCGATGGCCCGGCGATGGATCGCGACACCGAAGCGATCCTGGAATCTGTCAAGTTACGACAGTTCATCGGACCTCTACAGCACAATTTCCGTGATTTGAATTTAGACAATGTTGTGCGTGTTCCGCTTCCGACACGTGCGTCGCGATTGAAGGAGCTCTATCTGCCGAAAACTGTCCTTGGTGTTGATTTCCTGGTTTCCATCGCGAAGCTCAAAACGCACCACTGGGCGGGCGTTACGCTCTCATTGAAAAATATGTTTGGCATCGTGCCCGGCGGGTGCTATGGCTGGCCCAAAAACGTTTTGCATTGGGCGGGAATTGACAATTCCATACTCGATATCAACGCCGTGGCTCGACCGGACTTTGCCATCATCGACGGCATTGTAGGCATGGAAGGGAATGGTCCTATTCAGGGAACACCCAAGCCCGCCGGTGTTCTCATTTTTGGTGACGATCCCGTCGCCGTCGACGCCACGGGCTGTCGAGTTATGGGCCTCAGGCCGGAAAGGGTGAATTATCTCGCGCGGGCCGGGACCCTACTTGGCAACCTGGAAACCAAGAAAATTCACCAAGTTGGGGAAAAACTGGAATCTGTGCGTTCGTCCTTTTCCGTTTTGCCCGCGTTTTCGAAGTTGGTGGAATAGTGATGAGGCCAATTGGCACGAAAACTGCCCCAGAGATGCCTGAGAGACCTTCGCACAGCGCGAGCTGTCTCCAAATGGAGAACCGTTCGCGCCGCTTCGTCCAGCCAGCGGCGCGATTCGGCAATCAGCCTTGGAGTCGCAGGTGGTTCTGGAGGTACTGAAGGGACGCCCCCGTGCCCTACCAACGTACTATGGGTTTGCCGTTGACTATCGGGTCTACTTTTTGTTGGCGTATGATTCCGCGCTTAGTGTCCTGGCGCGTGTCCCAGAGTCTTGCGTGCCCCCAATTTTCCGTGCAACTCGATGGAGGTCGTTATGAAGCGCAATAGCGAATCTGGCCAAGCGCTCGTTTTCACCGCGCTAGGATTGGCCTGCCTTCTTGGTTTCGTCGGTCTTGGCGTCGACATGGGAATGCTTCGCTACGAGAAGCGCGTTCAACAAACGGCTGCCGATGCCGCGGCCATCGCTGCGGCGACGAATCTGACCCTTGGTGGCGTGCAAGCTGCGGGCCTGACGGCGTCCGGCGACAACGGATTCACCGATAACACAGCCGGCGGTGCGTGTCTCAACTCTAACAACACGGCCGTCGGTTCAATTAACGTGACGATCTGCAACGGCCCACAAGCACTTACAATTAACGGATTCGCTGTTCCAGCCGGACCCCACGCGGGCAATCTTAATTATGTGGAAGCAGTTGTTACTGTAGTTCACTCGACATATTTCATGAAGATTTTCGGAGTGAACAAGGAAACTGTCATTGCTCGAGCCGTTGCTACCAACTACAGCGGCGCGACAAAGGGTTCAAGTAACTACAACTGTGTCATTACCCTCGGTCCACCCAGCTCGTCTATTGAGGGCGTTAACATCAACGGCGCCGCCAAGCTGAACGCACCCACCTGCGGAATCTCAGATAACGGCAATTACAACACTCAAGGTAACGCACTCGTTGTGGCAGCTGGCAGCTTCGGTGTGTCGGGAAGCAAGAACGTGAGCGGTTCCGGCGGGAGCGTTACCTGCTATTCGGGACAAAGCAGTTGCCCCGAATATGGAGTGACCGCAACGCCAAATCCGTTGGCGTCCCTAACTCCGCCTTGTTCTCCCTGTACAGCGACCGGTTCCATTAACATCAGTGGTCCCGGAACGTATATTGAAGGACCAGGCACCTACAGTTCGATCACGATCGACGGAACCGGAAAGAAGGGTGCACCTACGGTGACGTTTAGTCCGGGAGTTTACGTGGTCACTGGGGGCAATTTCACCCTTAAAGGCAATGCATCATTAACTGGAAACGGAGTAATGTTCTACTTTACGAATGGGTCGACCTTCAACGCCGCCGGGGGCGGGAATGTCCTCGACATCCACTTCACGCCGCCGACGTCGGGAACGTATCAGGGAATTCTTTTTTATCAAGACCCGACCGATACTAGCGGCCCCTCGCTTGGTGGGGACAACAATAGCAATTTCGGTGGCATTGTTTATGTTCCTGGGGCGCAATTGACATTCTTTGGAAACAACGTGACGTATGCGACCGGAATGGTAATTGCTGACGCCGTGTCTTTGAGCGGAAGTCCTACGGTAAATTTGCAGGGTCAAGCTGGCCTTCCGGGGGGTTCTTTGCCTCCAGCGTTTACGGTGGGTACTGCTACTTTGGTGGAGTGACACATGTCGATGGATCACAGAATCGCCACAAGAAAAGAAGATTTGGGGGGCGAGACCGGTCAAAGCCTCGTGGAAATCGCCCTCATGCTCCCCCTATTACTACTGCTATTGGTGGGTGTCATTGAAATCGGCCGCTATGCTTACATCGGCATTTTAGTCGGGAATGCTGCGCGCGCCGGTGCTGCGTATGGTGTGCAGGGCAATATCCAATCCAGCGACCAAACCGGCATTATCTCCGCCGCTAAAAACGACTTCCAGAACAACGGGCAGAATGCGACTTTGTTGACCGTCGACGCGCCAGTATTGGTCTGCGGTTGCGACAGCGCGGGTGCAGTGACGACGGCCGGATGCACAACTCAAGCCAACCCTACTGCCGGAAAGTGCACCACTGGCCATTGGGTGGCAACCTTGACGGTCACCGCACATGGACAATTCAGCTCCTTGTTTGGATTCCCCGGTATTCCAAAGTCTTTGACGATATCGCGGTCAGCAACAATGCGTGTCAATGTGCTGGGCTGAGAGGCGGTTTGATGTCTCTAATTGCCAAAAGTGATGACCGACGCGGCGAGAAGGGAACCAGCCTAGTCGAATTCGCACTGGTTTTTCTTCTTCTTGCAACAGTTCTGTTCGGAATCATGGGTTTCGCACACGCCCTTTACACCTACCATTTTCTCGGACACATATCAAAGGAAGCGAGTCGTTGGGCTGCGGTAAACGGATCCGCTTGCACGGATGACAATACCTGCTCCGCTGCAGCAACTTCTGGAGACATAAGCACTTATGTTCAGAACCACGTTCCACCAGGAGTCGTTCTCGGCAACATAACTACAACCGCGACTTGGCCCGTTAAGACCAATGGTCCCGCCGAATGTGCCGGGAACAATTCGACAAATCCTCCAATTCCTAAGATCCCGAATTATCCCGGCTGTACCGTCCAAGTGACTGTCAGCTATCCATTCCAGTTCAGCTTCCCATTGCTAAACAAACTCATTCCGGCGGCTACGAAGACCAGCGCCCCGTGCACGCAGCCCGGAATTTGCATGTCCAGCACTTCGGACATGATCATTGTCCATTGATGATCTGCTCCCATCTGTACGGCCACTCGGTCGCGGTGCACGATACCGTATCCAAACGGTGACGCATCCGGGGCTAGGTTAGATGTCTTTCGCTAGATCGAGATCAAATCTTGTCCACAAAAGGATACCACCCGGATTGGCAGAAATTCGATGCCGCTGAAGTGCTGGCCAATTTACGCAATTTCAATCAGATAGGGATATCTCCAGATACCTGGGAATGGCTCTCAAGATGCTCCAAGTCCCGCATCGGGTGAGTGCCCCGACCCGCGTCAAGCTTATAGCCTTTGGAGACCCGCTCGAAGCAATGAGCCAACGTGACTGCCGCCTCCCCTTGACCGATGGGGCTACCGAGTTCTTTGGCAGCCACGCATTTCCTCACGAACCCGCTGCCAGCCATCCATCGACCACAAACTCTACCGTATTGCTCGATCTGCTTGAAAGGGCCTTCTCGTTTCCCGCCATGTTAGGCGTATTTCTCGTTGGGCTCGTCTTCTATGCTACCCGTTGCTTCACCGTAGATCCCGATATGTGGTGGCACATTAAGGCCGGCCAAGACATTCTCGCTCTCCGCCACTTTCCGACTTCCGATCCCTACTCATTCACAGTACCCGGTGCGCCTTGGATAGCCTATGAATGGCTTGGAGAAGTCATCTTCGGGTTTGCGGCACGGTGGGGCGGCCTCGTTGTACTGGACTTCTTGTTCTTTGCTCTGACCAGTGTTCTGATAGTGGGACTCTATTATCTTGCAGCCCTACGTTCGGGCAATTGCAAAGCCGCCTTCATCGCTACGGCAGCCGTCTACTGGATGACCTTTGTTTCGCTAAATATGCGTCCGCAGATGTTGGGCTATCTCTTTCTGGCTTACCTCTTGTTTGCGCTCGAGGTCTTTCGCAAAGGAACCTCTGGCCCGATCTGGCTAGTTCCTTTTGTCTTTTTGTTCTGGGTCAACGTGCACGGAACGTTCATCATCGGCATTGCGGTTTTGACCGTCAGCCTGATCTCGGGCTTGCGGAACTTTCGACTTGGAAGCATTGAAGCCAACGCTTGGACTCCATCGCAGAGGATGAAACTCGAGGCGATCTTGCTGCTTTCTCTGGCAGTCTTGCCGGTTACCCCGTATGGAACTCAGATCGCCTTCAGCCCCTTCCAAATGGCATTTAATCAGCCTTTGAACCTGGCCGTCATCAACGAATGGCGTCCAATGCCATTCGATATTCTGGGTGGCAAACTCTTTCTGGCATTCATCGTCATCTTCATCGTTCTCCAGATGCTTTATCGATTTACGTGGCGTTTGGACGAATTCCTCTTTGCGCTCGGTGCGGCAGCGCTGGCCTGCCTCCACGTACGTTTTCTGATGCTGTTTGTGCTGTTCTTTGTGCCCCTGCTTGCGGCGATTCTGGCCGCGTGGGTGCCTCCCTATCAGCGTGCTCTGGAGCGTTATGCGTTCAATGCTGCACTCATGAGTACTTCCATTCTTACGATGGTTTACTACCACCCGACGCGAGATTTCCTTGAACAGAGAGTCGCAGACACTTTTCCTGCCGGTGCTGTTCGTTACCTGGATCAGCACGTCGTTCCCGCTCCTATTTGGAATAGTTACGGATTCGGTGGTTATCTTATCGCCAACGGAAGGAAGGTTTTCATCGACGGGCGGGGCGATATCTATGAACGCGGCGGAGTGTTGTCCGATTATATGGCGTTGACGCAATTGAAACCCGGGACGTTCTCGATTCTTGATCGATACAACATTCAGTCCTGTCTGGTGACACCAAAGGAATCTCTGACGGCTGCTCTTCTCCTTTCGCCGAATTGGAAACGAGTGTACGCCGACAATACCAGCGTTCTCTTTATTCGAACTTCGTCATTCCGAAATGTGGCAAATCATCCGTGAATATTCGACTCCTCCAAAAACAACACATCACCACGCCTGTTGTGCTTCTTGCCATCAGCGTGGCATACATTGCCGCAGTCTGGTCTCTTCATCCCACCTCTTTCTTTGGTTCGACTCACGACGACATGGTTTATTTCACCACTGCGAAAGCGCTGGCGGAACACAAGGGATACCTCGCTCCCAGTCTACCGGGGAGTCCGCCGGCCACGAAATATCCAATTCTTTACCCATGGTTGCTGTCATGGGTGTGGCGCTGGAATCCCACTTTCCCCGCTAATTTGAACAATGCCGTCTGGCTAAACGTGTTCTTCGGTCTGATCTTCATTCTGGCCAGCTATCGGCTCATTGGACAAACGCGGCATTTGTCGAATCGCGGAGCTCTGCTGTTGACAGGTTTCTGTGCGCTCCACCCCGGTGTGTTGTTTTATTCTGCGGATCTGATGGCGGAGATACCCTTCGCTGCAATGGCGCTGGCAGGTTTCCTCCTCGCGGATCGCGCGATGCGGCGCGAGGCGCGATTTGCCATGCCCGTGGCCTGTGGGGTCATCTTTGGCTTGACGATTTTGGTGAGGACCGCCGGGGTCCCGTTGTTCATGGGAGTGCTCCTTGCCGGTATTCTTCGACGCGCCTGGCGGCAGGCATGTGTCTGCGCCGCGAGTTTCAGTCCGTTCTTTGTTGGCCTTTTTTGGCGCAGCATGCTCGTCGTGCCTCCTGCGCCATACGGAGCCTTCTCGGCTGCAACCCCGGGTTGGCGACAGGCTTGGCTGTACTACACGGATTACGTTGCCTTCCGCAAGATGGCCTCTCCCAACCTCCATGTGGCTGGCCAGCTCCTGGTGAACCAAATTTTCTATCTCCCGTCCAATATCGCCGGTTATTTCCTGTTTCCTTTTTCAGAAAAGCGCCTTCTCTTTTGGTTCGCGACAACATTACTGATTTTTTCCGCGGTATATGTTGGATGGGCGCGTCAAGCGAAATATTCCAATTGGGCACCCATCCACTTGGGAGCCGTGCTTTATATTTTGTCCTTGATGTCCTGGGATTATCCCTCGTGGGATCGGTTTTTGCTGTTGTTCTTGCCGTTGCTTGTCGCGACACTGTGGGTACAGGGCGGGGAGTGGGCTCTACAGGCAGTCTCCACAGCTCGCAACGCGTCTCACTTCGGTGAACAGCTGGCGGCAAGTGCCGCACTCCTGTTTTTGTTGGTCATCTTATTTTGCTCGCTTTGGAATTATTCTTTTCCGAGTCGCATCTGGGAGCGGGCCACAGCCCAACAAAGGGCAACGCTATTGCCTGAGAAGCAGGAAGCCTACGCTTGGCTTCGCCGGAATGTCCCGAGGGATGAAACTGTAATAGCCATGGAGGACGGCAGTGTCTACCTTTACGCTAGCCTTCCCTCGATGGTTCCGATCGTGCCTTCACCCGGGGGCATATACGACCGCGACATCTTAAAGACAGACTTGGACCACATGATGGACGTAGCCCAGGCGACAAGGGCTAAATATTGGCTTGTATCTTCCGACGACTACGGCAATACGCAGAAGTTCTTCAAGCCTCTGCTTGATTCCCGTACTACTGAATTGCGAGCTGTCTTGCCAGCAGTTTTCACCAGTACCGCCCACCACGTTTACATTTACGATCTGGCCTGTGTTCAAGAGCCTCGGGCGCCAAAGTGCCGCGCTGCGGTCCAGGTCCTGTTCCCCGAAGGAATCCCAGATCACCCTAATTCCACGATCGAAACTTCCCGCTCGATAGCGAGAGAAAGTCTGTCCTCGATTGACTAGCGCCGTTCCCGCTGCCGAGTTCCATCGCTTTGATGGAACACGAAAAACGGCGTTAAAGCGCCACGCGGTAGCTGTGGTATTCGTGCTTCTCATTGGCTGGGCCCTCGGACACTTTCGTTCCGTCCGGTTCAATGCCGCCAACCGGGACTCTATTCAGTTTTGGGCCACCGGTCGCATGCTGATCCATCATGGCAGTCCTTTTGATCTGGACACGATGCTCAAGCTCCAGCAGAGCCAAGGTTATGGTGCCGCTAAAGGCTTGGTATCCCGAATCCCGCCGTGGACGATTCCGCTCGCGCTACCATTCGGGCTGCTTAGTCCTTACTGGACCTGGTTTCTAATCGTCGTACTTTCAGCCGCAGCCCTAGTGCTTACAACGCGAGTCTGTTGGGGCCTATTTGGGAATAATCACACACTTCCAAGCGATTGCTACCTCGCCTCTTATTTCTTTGCGCCGATTCTAGCCTGCTTCAAGACCGGTCAGATCGGCATTCTCATCGTATTAGGTGTAGTGCTTTTTCTGCGCTGGCACAGCAGTCGGCCCTTCCTGGCGGGTGCTGCCCTTTGGTTGCCGTTCGCCAAGCCGCACCTGTTCACGGTTTTTGGCCTGATTTGCATTCTCTGGATTTTCGCTCGTCGCCGTTGGGCGGTTTTGGCTGGATTCGCAACGACACTTTTGTTTACTCTCGCCTTGTCGCTTGCTCTCGATCACAGCTTGTTCGCTCACTATTTTGCCAATGTACGTGGGCAGCGTATCGAAGCAGAATTCATTCCGTCTTTGGCTGGCCTGCTTCGATTGCTGGTCGACCCTCGCTGTTTCTACATCCAGTTTGTGCCACTGTTACTGGGACTGGCGTGGACCGTCTGGTTCTGGATTAAGCATCGACGGCGGTGGGACTGGAGCAGCCACGGCCTGACTGTGTTGGTGGTATCCGTGCTTGTTTCGCCCTATTCGTTCTTTCCCGACGAGGTTGTGCTCCTGCCCGTTGTATTTCAGGCAGCCGTCTGTCTCTTTAGCCGGTCAGCTCCTGCTCGGCCGACTCTATACATCTTGGCCACAATGAACTCTGTTCTCGTGCTCATGGTCGTCATGAATAGCTCCCTGGCGAGTGGCGCCTACGTCTGGAGCGGTTTGCTTTGGGCTTGGTGCGCTATCCTAGCTCGAAGAGCGTCCAAAGAGACCCCGCCGGAGCCGAGAACTGAAATCTGCGGAATCCGTTGATGGCAATCAAGTTACAAACCGCGGGACCTGTAACCAAACTGGCTGCGGTCGACCTTTTTCCGTCCACAAAAAGTAACAAGATTTTTCCGTCCGGCCGTACGAGCGCTCGGACAGATTCATGCAGTCACCATAAACTTCATCGAATGATTACCGTAGCTTGGAATCTTAGCGAGGTCGGAATGGTTCTTCAAATGCTTTACTCCACAGCGGGGTGGACCTCCGTGCTCCACCCGATCTAGATCAGAAAGGAAAAACGAATGAAGAACCTTCTCATGCGTTTGTGGCGGGAAGAGGAAGGCCAGGACTTGGTGGAATATGTCCTCTTGGTCGTGGTCATTGCTCTGACCTGCATCGCTGGCATGACCACGCTGGCGACGGACATCAACACCGCGTTCACCAATGCCGGCACTAACCTTACCAACGGCACGTAAGCTTGCACGATAGCAAGGGCTCACCTCGCGGCAAGCGGAGGTTGGCATGATTGCATACGACGTGTCCGCGCAGATCAGAGGATCATGCTTGCCATGATCCTCTGAAACTATGAATCGCGCAAAAGACTGGGAGGATATCAGGAATGAAGCGCGTCTTGATGAGATTGTGGAAAGAGGAAGAAGGTCAGGATTTAGTGGAATACGTACTCTTGGTTGTAGTCGTTGCCCTCACCTGTATTGCGGGCATGACCACATTTGCACAGGACATCAACCAGGCCTTTACTAATGCCGGCACGAATTTCGTCGGTGGGAGCGGCACGTGAAACACGCTGTCGCAATTTCACTCCAACGTTTCAGCAATTCGGTGGAGGCTCGCACTTTTCATTTTGGAGAACGGTTGATCCCATGAGCGCAGTTCAACTTACGATCTGGATACCTACGCTAGTTTTAACTGTTGCGGCTGGCTTGTGTGACTGGCGTTCACGTCGAATTCCGAATTGGCTGACGGTACCGGGTTTCTTTGCCGGCGTAGCTCTGCATGCGGCGCTGGCTGGTTGGAAGGGCGCGCTATTCGCCCTTGAGGGAGCGGGATTAGCTTTGGCGCTGCTCATAACGCCGGTTCTGATGCGTGCCCTTGGTGCGGGCGACTGGAAGCTAATGGGTGCCGTCGGCTCTTTCACGGGACCGGTAATGGTTCTTTTCATTCTTCTGGCTAGCACGCTGTTGTCGGGGCTAATGGCCGGATTCCAGATGGCCAAAGCCCAGCGCGTCAAAGAGTCTTTTCAAAATGCGCTGATCTTAGTCCGCGGTATTTTTGCCTTCGGCATAAGGCCAAACCCGAAGGTCTCTCTCGATAACCCCAATTCGTTGAAGCTGCCTTACGGCGTTGCGGTTGCCGCGGCCACGATGCTCTGCTTTTGCGCGTCCAGGTGGGTCGCCTAATGGGAGTTTCACAAGAGCGCGCTTTTCAGTAGCGTAGCGCTCGGTCGGCAGAGATCAGTCGACTTTGAAGGGAAGGTAAGGGAATGAATAAGAATCGGTTGATCGTTGGGCTAGTCGTCGCGATCGTCATCGCCTTTTTGTTTAGCACTTTCGTATATCGCCAGTTCAAACAAGCCACGACAGTGAAGCCGGTGGCCACGCAGAGTCTTGTCGTTGCTGCCGCCCCTCTGCAATTGGGGACTCGTCTCGACGCTTCGAATCTCCGCGTCATCTCTTGGCCTGTGAACCAACCAGTGGCCGGAATGTTCACGCGCATTGAAGACTGTGCAAACCGGGCGGTCATCACGAACTTGGCGGAAAATGAACCTGTCCTCGAAAGCAAGCTCGCTCCCAAAGAGTCGGGTGCTGGATTGCCCGCGACTATCCCAGAGGGTATGCGCGCTGTTTCGGTCGCAGTCAACGAAGTGGTCGGAGTCGCGGGATTCGTTATACCCGGAACCATGGTGGACGTGCTGGTCACCGGGCAAATGCAAGGCCAAGGTAACAGTAAGATCACGCGGACCATTCTCGAAAACGTCCGGGTCCTTGCGGCTGGTCAGAAAATTGAGCAGGATCGAGAAGGGAAGCCCCAAACCGTCCCTGTCATCACATTACTCGTAACACCGGACGAGGCGACCAAGCTCACAATGGGCGCCACGGAAGGTAAAATCCAACTGGCCCTTCGCAACACCATCGACACCAAAAAGAACGATCCAGAACCAATCCTTCAGGCTGTTCTTTTTGCTCCGCCGGGCGGCATAAAACCAGCTATTCCTCCGAGCGGGCATTCCACCAAAAAGCGTGAGGTTCCGCCACCGCCACAGCCTTATACCGTTGAAGTCATCACTGGCAACAAGCGGGAAAACAAGTCGTTTCCTGTACCCTCCGAGCAATAGAGGACGCCCATGTCAACTAACATGAAGATTTTCCCTGGATTGAATTTTTCTGAAACTTTGGCGATGGCTGTCGTTCTCTTCGTCGTGCCGATTGTTTCCGCACAACAACCTGCCGATGCATCGACCGGCTCGGCTCAGCAACCACAGACCATAAACTCGGAGAAGCCGGAGTCAAACGAGCCGCAGACTCTTCATCTTCTCGTCGGTCGTTCCCTCGTTATTTCCTCTCCGACGCGAATTAAGCGCGTTTCCTTGGCCGATCCGGATATCGCCGAGGCCATAGTCGTCAGCCCGACACAAGTGTTGGTCAACGGCAGAAAGCCTGGCGGTGTTTCTCTCATGCTTTGGGACGAAGCGGACCAGAGTCAGGCCTTCGAACTCTCAGTGGATATCGATGTCCTCGGTTTGAGCCAGAAAATCCACGAAGTTTTCCCGACTGAGAATGTTCACATCGATACCTCACGCGATGTCGTGATTCTTACTGGGAATGTCTCGTCCTCGACAGTTGCTGATAAGGTGCTCGAAGTAGTGAAAGCAGCAGCGCCGAAAGTCACCAACATGATGCAAATTCCTGCGCCGCCAGAAGGGGAGATTCTCTTGCAGGTGCGCTTCGCTGAGATTGACCGCACCCTTTTGAATCAATTCGGTATCAATATTTTGAGTCTGCCGGGTGCCAAAACCATTGGGACCATTTCCACTCAACAGTTTGGAGCCCCTCAACTCCAAAGCGGCGGCAACAACAGCGGTACCGGCGTTAGCAACTCTTTCAATCTAAGCGACCTTCTGAATATCTTCATCTTCAGACCTGATATTAATCTCGCCGTTACCATTAAAGCTCTCCAAGAGCAAAACGTCCTTCAGATTTTAGCGGAACCTAACCTGATGACTTCCGCTGGAAAGGAAGCTAGTTTCCTGGCTGGCGGCGAATTTCCGTATCCCGTTCCACAGGGAGGAGGGACAGGTTTCACGACGATTACTATTCAGTTTAAGGAATTTGGTGTCAGACTGAACTTCACCCCGACCTTTACCCCCGGGGGACAAATTCACCTTAAAGTGAAGCCGGAAGTCAGCTCACTCGACTTTACCAACGCCTTGCAATTTCAAGGCTTCACCGTTCCAGCGCTTTCTACTCGCCGTATGGAATCCGAGGTCGATCTTGCGGACGGTCAGAGTTTTGCGATCGCGGGCTTGATGGATAACCGTGTCACCGAACAGTTGAACAAAATTCCGTGGATCGGCGATGTGCCTGTTTTGGGCGAATTGTTCCGTAGCAAGTCTCTAAATCGCAGCAAGGACGAGTTACTTGTGGTCGTAACCCCTGTTATCGTTAAGCCAGGTGTGGGTCAGCCTCATCTACCCACGTTCCCGTTACCATTCCTGGAGTCTTTGCCCACCGAGCAGTCGAAGCCTGGTGCCAAGTGATTGGCCGAGGCCACGGGTCCAATGATCGAACGAAAGAAGGGTTCTAAGAGATATGCTTACGGTAGCAGTTGCCAGCGGAGATTTGGCCAGCTCAGCCGAGCTTTTGGCCATCTTGGAACAGACTGGCAAAGTAAAGTCAGTTCGTCAGTGGTCTGTTCCCGCTGATAAGCTGCCAGACGCGGCTGAAGGAATTCCTGATGTCGTATTTCTAGATCTCGGGAGGAATCCCGATCCTTTTCTGGATTTTGCCTCCCACCTCCGCAGGAACTGGCCGGCGGTCAGAGTCATCGCATGCTCAGCCAATGTTCCGCCCAATCCGCAGTTGCTCCTGGACGCGATGCGAAGCGGTGTGCAGGACTTCATAGCGAAACCAATGGAAGGCCAAGCGTTAACCGAACTGCTAAATCGCATCTCAATCGACGTACAGGGTAAAGAACTTATCGGAAACGACCGCTTGATCATCATCATGGGCGCTAAAGGTGGCGTTGGAACAACCACCGTAGCCGTCAACCTGGGTGTCCAGTTGGCCTCTTTTGCCCGCAAGCGTACGGCATTGCTCGACTTCGCTCGCCCGCTCGGCAATGCACACCTTCTCCTCGACCTCCACCTTCGATTTGGTCTTCGCGACACTGTCGCCAATCTTGACCGCCTGGATTCTCATTTCTTTGCAGGCCTCCTCACCACCCACAAAACGAAGTTGGACCTTCTGGGTGGCGTAACTCAACCGGAAGAATGGCAGGACATCGACGTCACTCGCTTGGACCGGGTCGTAAATGTCGCCCAGAATTCGTTCGACATCGTCTTGATGGACATGGGCTCCCAGTTCTCTTCGGAATGGAGCGCGATTCTTCGTATGGCCCGTCTCATCTTGATTGTTGCGGAAGCGAATGTTCCCGCGCTCTGGACCTTGGAACGTCGGTTAATGGCCCTTAAAGGATTTGGAATCGACCCCACTCGCGCGCGGGTTGTCATCAACCGTTGGCACAAGGGCGACGACGAAGTACTCAAGAGTATCGAAAAGCAGATCAGCAAACCCGTGTTTGCCTGCTTCCCCAACGATTTTCGAAAAGCCAGCCAGGCTATGAATCTAGGTACTCCACTTCAGGAGAACCACAACAATATCCTGAACGATCGATATCGCCAGGTTGCGGGCCAGCTTGTTGGAATCGATACAGCGTTGAGCGAAAAGAAAGGACCACTGTCTGGGCTGTTCTCTTTCCCCAGTAAGAGGTAAACGAAACTATGCCACCTATCGTTAACTCCGTCACGCGCACGGATTTTGCTTCCGTCAAGGCGACGATTCACCGGAAGCTCATCCAAAAGCTCAATCTAGAGCGGCTAACCGAATCCAACCGCGAAGAGGTGCGACGAGAGGTCAGTCAACTTCTGGAGTCCCTTGTTCTGGGCGAATCTGCCCCTATGAATTTGCAGGAAAGGGAGCGCGTGGTTCAGGAAGTACTCGATGAGGTATTTGGACTCGGTCCCCTAGAGCCTTTGTTGGCCGACCCCACCGTTAACGATATCCTTGTCAACACCTACAAACGGGTTTATGTGGAACGGAAAGGCCTGCTGGAACTAACACCAATCCAGTTCCGCGACGATGTACATCTTATGGGTATCATCGACCGCATTGTCTCTGCCGTCGGGCGCAGAGTCGATGAATCGTCGCCCATGGTGGACGCGCGGCTTTCTGACGGCTCTCGTGTCAACGCGATTATTCCTCCACTATCCGTTGATGGCCCCGTTCTCTCCATCCGGCGTTTTGGCAAACATCGTCTCACTGCGGAAGATCTTCTCAACAACGATTCGCTCACCCCGGTGATGCTGGAACTTCTCCGCGGATGCGTCAAAGCGAGGCTGAACGTTCTGGTTTCCGGAGGCACCGGTGCCGGGAAAACTACATTCTTGAATGTGCTTTCTTCCTACATCTCCAACCGCGAACGCATCGTTACGATTGAAGACGCCGCCGAGCTGCAATTGAATCAGGAGCACGTTGTCCGGCTGGAGACTCGTCCACCGAACATCGAAGGTAAGGGGGCCATCTACCAGCGTCAACTGGTTATCAACGCACTTCGTATGCGTCCCGACCGCATCATCGTCGGAGAAGTGCGTGGAGAAGAAGCTCTCGACATGCTCCAGGCGATGAACACAGGTCACGATGGGTCTTTGACTACCATTCACGCCAACACACCACGAGATGCTTTGAGCCGTTTGGAAACCATGGTGGCTATGGCCAGCCTCAACATCCCTGAAAGCGCGATTCGCCGTCAAATCTCCGCTGCAATCGACGTCGTCGTTCAAGTAAATCGCATGAGTGACGGCACTCGTAAAATCGTCAGTGTAGCGGAGATCACGGGAATGGAAGGTAGCGTCGTAACTATGCAGGACATTTTTGTGTATAGCAAACGAGGAATTAAAGAAAACGGCGAAGTGCTGGGGGACTTTGTCGCCACCGGAGTTCGACCGAAGTTCTCCGAGCGACTTCTGGTCAGCGGAGTAATGTTGTCCACTTCGATGTTTTCACCAGCCTCGAACCGTTGAGGTTATAGCCATGGGCATGCTTGTTTTTCTTTTCACATTCCTCGTTGTAGGCGGGTTGGTTTTTGGAATATGGGTGTTTGCCGGCGGTGATCCGACGCAAGAGAGCATCCGCAAACGAATGACCGCGGTCCATAGAGCCGAACGACGCGGCGATGTCTCTCAGATTTTGAGTCTCGTCCGGGACGAAATGCTCAGCGACGTCCCCTGGATTCATCGCTTCCTTCTGCAATGGTCGTGGGCTACGAAGTTGCAGGATTTTATCGCTCAGGCGGGTTTGAAGATGAAACCGGGAAAAATCTTGCTTCTGGGCATTGCACTGGGCCTGGCGGCGTATATCGTCGCTGCTTTCCTTACTCATTTTCCCTTAGCTGCGGTATTGCTCGGTTTGTTTGCCGCTACCACACCTGTGCTTTTTATTGCCTGGAAACGCAGGCAGCGCCTCCGCCAATTCGAGGAGCGCTTTCCTGAGGCCCTTGACCTTCTAGGTCGCGCCGTCCGCGCCGGCCATGCGTTCACGACGGGAGTAGAGATGATTGCAAAAGACTCTGCCGAACCAATTGCGGGCGAGTTTCGCATCACCTTCGAGGAACAGAATTTTGGCTTGCCGCTTCGCGACGCCCTTCTGAATCTATCTGAGCGTGTTCCGCTTGTTGACGTCCGCTTTTTCGTGACCGCGTTACTCATTCAGAAGGAGACCGGCGGCAATCTCGCCGAGATCTTGGATGGTCTGGCTCACGTGATTCGCGACCGATTCCGCATTTATCGCGATGTCCAGGTAAAGACGGCTCAAGGTAAACTCACTGCCGGAATTTTGATCGCCATGCCCATCATCATGGTGTTCGCTCTGAATGCGCTCAACCACGAATACATGAAAGTGCTTTTTGAAGATCCGAGAGGTCCGTACATACTCACAGTGGCTGCCGTGATGCAGCTTATTGGCTCTATGTTGCTCTGGAAGATCATCCACTTCGAAGTCTAGGAAAGAGGGATTAACCGAGATGATTTGGCTGCTGACAACCTTGACCTTCATCGTGACGCTCGTTGTGCTCATAATGATTGCCTACGGATTCACATCGGAGACTGTCGATATCATAAATCGCTTGGCTCGTATTTCTGGCCTAGCGGTCCCCGCTGATGAGCCGAAATTTGTTAATAAGCAAACGGCGAAAATGCGAGATACCATTGCCGATCTCGGCAAGATTCTGCCGGCGCCGTCCACAAAAGGAGCTTCGAAAGAGAAGCTCCTGATGATCCGGGCAGGTTTCAGGAACCCCCAGTCGATCTTCGTGATACGTGGTCTCAAGCTTCTGTTCCCGATTGTCTTCATCGGGACTGTCTACTTCACTGGCATCTATCGCAGTAATCCTTTCTTGTTTGTTCCGTTAGCATTGCTGGTAGGTTACTTGATACCGGACATTTGGCTTACCTGGCGAGTTCGCCGTCGCCAGACCCTTCTTCGCCGAGCCTTGCCCGATGCTCTCGATCTCCTTGTAATTTGTGTGGAGGCCGGTCTTGGATTAGACCAGGCCATTATGAAGGTATCCCAAGACTTGCGCATTACGCACAGGGAACTCAGTGATGAATTCCAGCTCGTGAATCTTGAAATGCGGGTTGGCAAGACCCGTATCGAAGCGTTGCATGAACTTGCCCGTCGCACGGGCTTGGGCGACATAAAGTCGCTAGTAGCAATGCTCGTTCAAACTGAACGATTTGGCACCAGCATTGCTCAGTCCCTAAGGGTCTATTCCGATGACATGCGTGTTCGGAGGCGGCAACGTGCCGAAGAGATGAGCGCTAAAACCTCTGTGAAAATGGTTCCAGTGTTGGTCTTCTTTATCTTTCCGGCGCTTATGGTCGTGATTCTGGGGCCGGGCGTGATCGCCATTATGAAGCACTTCTCGGCGGCCGGCATTCACAGATAAAGCGAGGGTAATTCCCGGTGAGCTTGGGCTGGGATGCAGTAACTCACAAGGAGCAAAAAATGGACAATGTAACACTGATTCGGGTGATCGCTGGAATTGGGGCGCTGCTCGTTTTAGGAATCATCGTTTGGCGCCGTAAACGTCAGTCGATTGACTAGTCTGATTGGCCAGGGAGCTGACAAACTGCCTGGCGGAGTTACTTCTCCGGGAGATTCATGATTATGTTTGGCAACAACTCAATTCGGTCGGTGTGTGTGTATAACAAGACAAGAGAAACCTTTGTTGCTACAGAGGCCGTTGTTGCGGATCACTATCTTCTCCGGTTAGTTGGATTGTTGGGTAAAACCAAAAGCTGGGCGAAGCTCGGACGCGGCCTCTGGATCATTCCTTCCCGCGGTGTCCACTCGATTGGTATGCTTTTCCCGATTGACCTAGTCTTCCTGAGTAAGGAAAAAAAGGTCGTCCATGTCGAAGAGCACTTCCGCCCATTCCGCGTCTCCCGAGTGTCTTTAAAAGCGTCGAGCGTTCTCGAGTTACCTATTCACACGATTTATAGGTCTAAGACTCAGGTTGGAGACACTCTCCAGGTCTCAATAAATGACAATGGAGAAAAATCACTCAAACAGACCTAGAACAAAACCACGTGGCCCATCAATGGCTTTCGTCTGGCTAGGGAGAGAACTCATGCGAACGCCGTGGCTTTTATTAATTGTTCTGATTCCGATTACGGTGATTTGCTTTGAGTTGCTGGTGGGGTTACAGTCTGGGATTTGCTCTCGATGTTAAAGCTCTTCATGCCCCAGGTAATCGTGCTCGCTAACACCATTGGGGTTCTTTGTTTAGTACGTTTTATTGTTTTTCCCAGTAGCCGCCCCTAGCATGCACTCGATTCCGGTGCTCTTTCGGCGCTGCAAATCTTTCGTCACAGGCAAGGTTCATGTGCAGCGGGTGAATATCCCCTTTGAATCGCTTCTCCTTGAGTTAGATAGTTAGATATTCGCCAGATGCCGTATGGCCATAGAGTTGACTCTCCGGGCAGTAGTACAGGCCAGTGGTCTTATCTGTCCAGACCTTCCGATTAATCTGCGCCTCGTTTGGGGCGCGCGGCTGTTTGCTGAGTGAAAAATTCCAGGATATCCGTAACCCGGAATAGTGATACCAGATAGCGAGACAACAGGCGAATGTTACGGCGACCAAGAAGGTCAAATATCCCGGGACATGCACTCTCGTTACATTAGACATTAAAACCAAAGTATAGGAACGTATCTATTAGGGAAGAACAAGAAATCGGAGCTGTACTCAGAAATTAAACAGGCTCGGGTTAGCTATGTGTAGCCGTCCGAAGACTCCTTGACGACACCGATGATTATCGCCGAACCTTGGATCCCACTTTCTCGGATAGGACTTTTGCGGTGTCGCCGGAGCTGCGCCCAAGCGCGAGCCCCGACGTCCTTAGAAGAGATTCTCCATCCTGTTGACGGGAACGAGACGATTCTTGTTTCACAACTAGGCAAGTCTCGGCTCACAAAATCAGGTTAAGCTGCTCGAGACAAAATGATCCGGACAATCTTTTTTGGAAGAACGAATATGCTGCCGCAGCTCACTGTGCTGGTGGTCCTTGTCGCCTGTTGTCCCGATTCGACGTTGTGTCAGCAAATTCCCAAGGCCGCCACCAACGCCGAGGTAAAGACGGATAATCTGGCCGTCTTCCGAGAGATGGATAAGTCCAGTCCCGTTGAGCGGACCCTTTCCAAAAGAGATTCCGTCTATGTGGATCTCCGAGTAGATCAGGCGGGCATGAGTTGGTGTGGCGTTCGACTCGATAACCAACCGACTCGGATCGGGTTTGTTGACTGCAAGAGTCTCGAGCGCGTCGGAGATTCGGCACATTCAGGTGGCCTCGATTCCAAAAGCGCTCACTCCATTTCGGGCGTCGCACGCGGATCATCGAATGAGATGCCGCTCGCGCGACCCAGTCCTCCGACCCAAGTCGAATACGAAAAGGTGAAAGCAGACGTAGTGAAAGACGGAATCGTAAATTCTGCTTACATCCTGATGACGGAGACCGCCGCAAGAAGTGGAAGTTCCGCGGCGGTAACGCGTGCTGCACTAGCCCATTTAGCGGCGGCCGAATTTGCGTTGTCCCAACATGATTTGGATTTGGCATTCGATCACTTTTCTGCGATGGAGCCGTTCTCTCGAAGTCGACGGGATTTGTTGGCGGCTAGTCTCCTCGGTCGCGGTTACACCTTGTTGTTGAAAAGTGAGTTCTCGGCGGCTCTCGAGCCAATTGCGAGAGCTCGTAAGCTTTCACCACAGTCGGCGGAAGCAGCCTCGCTTGCGGGGTGGGCGCACTACCGTCTCAACCAAAATGCCGCAGCGATCGCTGATTTGCAGACCGCACTGCGTTTACGCCCAAGCGAGAGCACGGCACGTTTACTGGAACGCGTGAAGCAGGATAACGCTGCGGAAAGTGATTTCCGCGAAGGTGAATCGTCGCATTTCATTTTGCGTTATCACGGCGGTGCGAGCCACGAACTCGCCTCCGACGTTGTTCGTACATTGGAAGACCAGTTTCAGGAACTACGCTCGGAACTGCGCTACACCCCGCCCGAACCAATTGGAGTTGTACTTTACACGGAGGAAGCGTTCCGCGACGTCACTCAGGTGCCCGCGTGGATGGGCGCGGCGAACGACGGACGTATCCGCGTTCCCGTGCAAGGTATGGAGACCGTGACACCCGAACTCGCTCGCGTCCTCAAGCATGAGCTTACGCACAGTTTTGTTTTTCAGAAAACTGCGGGACGATGCCCGATTTGGCTTCAAGAAGGGCTTGCCCAGTGGATTGAAGGAAGGCGCACCGGAGCTGACGCCGGACCGTTAGTAACCGCGCTTGAAGAAGGCAAGGGCAAGGGACTGCGGAATAGCGAAGGCTCGTGGGTACACCTATCCCCGGCCCAGGCGAGGTTCGCATATGCCTGGTCTTTGGCGGTTGTTGAGATGATTGAGGTGCGGTTCGGTGCAGACGCTACGAATCGCTTGCTTGACGCCGAGGAGAGGGAGACTTCGCCCGAAAGAGCCCTGCGCGAAGGGTTGCGCTCGAACTTCTCTGATCTCGACAACGCAACCATCGAGTTTCTGCGGCAGACCTATCTCCAATGAAAGTATTAGCAACCGCGGAATTCCGACACAAAAAGTGGACAACTCAAAAAGCTGACCGTAAGCAAAAGGATACTACTGAGATCTAAAGCTCCCCTTACTTAAGCACCCTAAGCGCTTTGTTTTCAATAGCCCGAGACGAGCCACAAAATCTTCGCTATTCGGTTAGCCGCATGCTGTTGATACCTGAAGTTCCTGTCCCCAGACGTCCCCGGCGTTTCATTCGCCGGGCCCACTTCCGTCCGAGCGGAGTTGGCTGGAGATTTGCAGACGGCGCAGAGTCTTCCCGGCTGTGGAGGCGGGACATCCAGAGAAAGGAGAACCGAAAAATGGACAACGTTACGTTGATTCGGGTCATAGCAGGTGTTCTTGCGCTGGTTGTACTAGGCATCATCATCTGGCGGCGCAAACGTCAATCGATCGACTAAACTCAAGCAGTCAATTGTAGTCCGGCCTTGGTATTCAGGAGGGAGAAGGGCGAGGTATGGATAGTCGAAAATCAGCATGATCGGTGTGTATATGACGAGACGCGGAAAACCCTTGGGGAACTACGGCCGATGGGCCAAGGTCGGCCCGGCGGGGACAGTGGATCATTCTTTCCCGAGGAATGCATTCGATCGGAATGCTTTTTCCCCATCGACCTTGTATTCCTCAGCAAAGACAAAAAAGTCGTTCACCTTGGCAAGCTCCGGCAGCCTAAACGAGTTTCTGGCGAGGTAATCGGTGAAACTATGGCGCCTTGCTGTTCTCTTGATTTTAGTTCCTATCGCTTTGACGCCACTAAAACTCTCTTGGGATGTGGATTGGTCCGCTTTGCAGACTCTCTGCATACCGCTTCTCATTGTAGTTCTCGGGACCACGACGATTTACTACCTACCTCGTCTTGCGGATTGGCGCGTAAATTGGCACTACGGAAAAAATAGACGGCGCGGATGAGGGTTGGACAGGCAGGCACTGCGAGTGCTGTACCGGCTGCGGCGTGTAGAAGCGGCCGATGTCGATAGATCGCCTCCCAGAGCAGCGCAGTGGGCTTTCCTGCCTCCGCGGCCGCCCTCGAGCGGCGGATAGCGGGCTTCGGGCGCGTGGAATTATCAGTTGGGGCAGACTGGGACATGACGATTCGGGATCGCGCTCAGATCGAACTGCGGCGACTCCCGCTCCTCCGTCACGCGAATCGCGGCCTTGCCCTCGATCGCTTTGCGGACCTCACGCATGGCGGCGATGTCGCCTTCAAGGGCGGCGTGAAACGTCCGCAATGCGATGGTATCGCCATAGGTTGCACCTGACCCGGCCGCCAACAGCCCGTCTCGCACGCACAGCTAGGCGCGCTTATCCCGCGATCCCAGTACCTTCGTACCCCCGCAAAGTGACTTCTGCTTCATATAAGTCGCATTTCGTTCCCTCTATTCTTCTCTGAGAGGATTCGCCCGGCTCGCGGTTATGACCCCTTGATTGACTGCCCTGTGGCCATAAAGCTTTTCTCCCCGGAAAGGCGTTGAGGAATCGACTTCCACTCCTTACCTCGTCATGGAACTCGTCGAAGGCCACTCGCTAGAAACGATTCTTTCCAGGGGCAGCATCCCCTTTCCGACCTCGTCGCTACCGCTCTGCAAGTGGATGTCGTCGGTCTCGACCTCGCTGGTTGAAGAACAAGGATATCAGCAAGGCCGAGGCGAAGCACAGGCTCCGGGCTTGGTCTGACAACAAATTCTGAACGGAGGCGCGGCTTTGAGACGCATTACGACGTTGGTTGCACTGGCGATCATTATCCTGACCATATTGTTGCTTTCCGTTGGGGACAGATCGATCCAGGGCATTTCGGTCGGTCGAGTACTGACTTACATCATTTCCGTCCTTAGCGTGGTACTGCCGGTTCTTCTGGTGATCCGCGTGGGCCGCTATGTGTGGACATCGTGGCAAG
>Ga0306925_10000359_pt1 | contig 32202 bp, 24 predicted proteins | sample flu12Cox44000176_FD_203755 | JGI IMG/M metagenome (GOLD analysis project Ga0306925, IMG submission 203755) | Lab enrichment of tropical soil microbial communities from Luquillo Experimental Forest, Puerto Rico - flux8day.12C.oxic.44.000.176 (v2)... | ecosystem: Environmental > Terrestrial >... | reverse complement strand
ACATCGGTTCCCACTTTTGCGAGACATCTCTGGCTTGAAAATGAGCGCAATCCGGCCTTGGGACTGCCACGGTTTCTCGCTGATATGATGACCGAGGCAGGGGATCTCGCTTAAAAAAAATCGAGAAGTTTCAATGGGGGACAGCAAGAAGCAAGCCCGCGCCGGGCGCCGCGCGGCGGCCCTGATTGTGGCCACCGCTCTGGTCTCGGGCTGCTCTTCGGCTTCAAACGTTGTCGACAATTATGCGACTGCGCCCGCGCCATCGTGGGGAACGAGAATCTCGAATTTCTTTGCCGGCGCAACTCCCGGCGTGAACCAGCCGAAATCGGCTACGCCCGCAGCGCCCGAAGTGGCATGCCCAGGAGTGGACGTCCGCGCCGGGGCATCGACCATGAATATTGCGATGAAGTCGGATCAGGCAACCGCCGGCGATCTTCGTTATCAGCTTTCCTTTGGGCAAACGGCCCGCGAGTGTCGGGTCCAGGATGGCAAACTGATCATCAAGGTCGGCGTTCAGGGGCGTGCCATCCTCGGGCCATTTGGAACGCCGGGTTCGGTTGATATTCCGCTGCGCTATGCCGTGGTTCGCGAGGGGCCGGAGCCAAGAACTATCGTCACCAAATTCAAGCGAGCAAACGCCACCATTGCCCCTGGCCAGACCCAGGTGCAGTTCGTCGATGTCGAAGATGGCTTGGCCTTCGCGCTGCCGTCGGCTTCCGAGCTGGAGGCTTACGTCATCTATGTCGGCTTTGATGAGATCGGCGAAAAGAATGAAAAGAAACCGGCACGGGCCCCGAGAAAATCGGCGCAAAGCCAGCAGTAACGGCCGTAGCCTGGATCCGCGGCGCAAGCGCTAGCGCAGTTTCGTTCTGAGATCGGCGATTCCTTCGGCGAGCAATTTCTCGTCAATCCCCTCCTTGACGGTTGCGGCCAGGACCGAAGAGGCGGCAGCCACGGCCGCATCGGCCGCTGCAGAGCGCACGTCGGCAAGCGCCTGTGCTTCGGCCTGGGCGATCTTGTCCTGCGCCATCTTGGTGTGCCGCGCGACGAAATCTTCCACCTTCGCCACCGCTTCCGCCGCCAGCCGCTCGGATTCGGCCTGGGCGCCGGCAATAATTGCGTGCGCCTCGCGCTCGACCTCCTGCCGCCTGCGCTGATATCCCTCCAGCAGCGCCCGGGCTTCCTCCTTGAGCCGGCACGCATCATCGAGCTCCGACTTGATGCGATTGCGACGATCGTCGATGGCTTTGACAAGACTCTTGTGCGCTCCGAAATAGCCGAGCACGCCCAAGAAGAGCGCGAAGGCGATGGCGACCCAGAATTCGGCTTCGAGCACGGCTACGCTCCTGATCGGTCGAGCACGGCCCGCACGGCTTGCTCGACGTCCCCCTTCGCGGGCGCCGTTCCGGTGAGCCGCTCCACGATTGCGCCCGCGGCCTCCCCCGCAATTCCGCGCACGTTGCGCATGGCGCCGGCGCGCGTTGCGGCAATGGCCTTCTCCGCTTCAGCGATCTGCAGGTTCAGCTTGGCGTCGACTTCCTTGCGCCGTGCTTCCGCCTCCGCGGAGGCCCTCGCTCGTGTCTCGTTGGCCAGCGACTGCGCGCGCGAGCGCGCCTCGGTTAACGTCTTCTCATGCGCGGCGAGCACGGCATCGGACTGCTCCTTGTGACGTTGCGCCGCTGCGATATCGTCCGCGATGCGCGCCCGGCGCTGCTCCAGAATCGAGGCGATGCGCGGAAGTGCCACGCGCGCCATCAGGAGATAAAGCGTGGCGAAGGTCAGCGCGAGCCAGAGGAGCTGGGACGGAAAGCTGTGCGAGTCGAACGGCGGAAAGCCGCGGCCGTGCTCGCCGGCAGGTACATGCTCCTGCGTGGCGATGTGTTGCCCGCTCTCTTGCGCCATGATGCAGCTGCTCGCGCGTGTGCGGCGGCGCCAGGGTCAGAGCGCGAACAGGAGCAGCAGCGCGATCAGGAGCGAGAAAATTCCGAGCGCCTCCGTGACCGCGAAGCCAAAGATGAGGTTGCCGAACTGACCCTGCGCGGCTGACGGATTGCGCAGCGCGGCGGCGAGGTAATGGCCGAAAATGGTACCGACGCCGACGCCGGCTCCGCCCATGCCGATGCAGGCGATCCCGGCGCCAATCATTTTCGCAGCTTGCGGATCCATCAAGAAGCTCCTTTGTTTGACGAACAAATGGGCGGGTCAGTGACCCGGGTGGATGGCGTCGTTGAGATAGATGCAGGTGAGAATGGCGAAGACGTAGGCTTGCAGCACGGCGACCAGCAATTCGAGGGCCGTGAGCGCTACCGTCAGGCCGAGCGGCACCAGCCCTCCCAGCCAGCCGAGCAGCCCGAATGCCCCCAGCATGGTCACGAACCCGCCGAACACCTTGAGCGTGATGTGCCCGGCCAGCATGTTGGCGAACAGCCGCACGCTGTGCGACACCGGCCGTGACAGGAAGGACAGCACCTCGATGAACGACACGAGCGGCAGGATGTAGATCGGGATGCCGCTCGGCACGAACAGCTTGAGGAAGTGCAGACCATGGGTCCAGAAACCGTAGGCCAGCACCATGAAGAATACGAGCAGCGCGAGGGCGACCGTGATGATGATGTGGCTGGTGACGGTGAACGTGTAGGGGATGATGCCGATTACGTTGAGCACGAGAATGAACATGAACAGCGAGAACACGAACGGAAAGAATTTCATCCCCTCGGGACCGGCGGTGCTGCGCAAGGTCGTAGCGATGAACTCGTAGGACATTTCCGCGACCGCTTGCGCCCGGCCCGGCACCAGGGCGCGCGATCGGGTGGCGCCGAGCGTGAGCAGCAGAATCACCGCGAGCGCAATCAGCATGAACAACGCGGAATTCGTGAACGCGATCTCGGTCGCGCCGATATGCGCGATCGGGAACAGGCGCTTGATCTCGAATTGATGAATGGGATCCATGCTCTATTTGATTGGGTCCTGGTCGGCCCGTTGCAGTCAACCTAACGCGGCGGGTCCAGTGTTTTGGCCGGCAGGACGCCCGCTGCCCGCATCACGTTGAGCACGCCGGCGACAAAACCGAGCAGCAGAAATACGATCATTCCCCAAGGCGAAATTCCAAGCCAATGGTCAAGCGCCCAGCCGATGGCGGCCCCGACGAGGACGCCGGCAACGAGCTCGCTGGAGAGCCGGAATCCCCGCGCCATCGCCGATGCGTCGGCGGCCGGCCGCGCGATGTGACTTTGCCCAGAGGCGGCATCGGGAGGGACGTGGCGTAGCCGATCACCGAGATGGCGTAAGCGAGCGGCGAGCGCAGCCTCGTCGTCCGGCGGTCGTCCACCATCGTCCCTCTCGCGCGCGTCGTCGGCCATGCTTCGACACTCGCGCCGATTGGGAAAACAAGATCGCGGCGTTCCGTCGCCCTCAAAGGCCGGGCGGACCATACGCATGCACCTGCGGGGTGTCAAGAATCGGTGGCGGTGCGGTAACTTGTTGCGATTGCACGCCTCCTTACCTGCGTGCCGGCGATAAATAAGGGGCTGCGCGAGCGCGCGGGCTGAGCGCCTGCCGGCATCGCGATCGTCGAGGCGGGTCTGATCGCGGGCGCATCGCGTTCCACTGGAACTTTTGTGCTCAGTCCGCGTTGCGCCGACGCGGATTGGCATTGCTCCCGCCGGGCGGTGCTGCAAACCGGGATTCCTCGCCAAGCGCCTTCCAGCACGATGTCTGTCTGGAGCGGTTCATCACATCCGATGAACCCGGCGGAGGAGGATTTCGGGTTGAGGGTCTATGCGGATCTATTACGTGCATCCGGTGATGGTCGGGGCGGTTTCGAGATGGCCAGCCGTTTTGGCGGCTTGCCGCGAGATGGAATTCGACTGCATCGGGACTGCGCCGCTTTTCGCCCCGGGCGCATTCGGAGATATCTTTCTCACCGGCGATCACGACGCGGTTCACCCAGCCCTGCAGAAAGCTCAGCCGGCTGATGAAGTCATCGGCGAGCTCTGCGAGATGTGCGCAGGCTTTGGCCTCAAGCTGATCATCGACATTGTCCTGGATCGGGTTGCTGTTGACGGGCAACTGGCGAGCACGCGCCCTGGATGGTTTCATACGGCACCCCCTGGGCAGGCGATCCGCATCGATCCCCGAATGCGCCGGTTGGAGCTCGGCGCCGCCTGCGCGCGCTTCGACGATCCCGCAGCGGCGGAAGAATTGGCGGAATGGTGGCGGGGCCGTCTGACGCGTCTGGTCAGCGTCGGCGTTGCGGGCTTCCGTTGCGAGAGGCCACAACTGGTTCCGAGATCGGTGTGGCGGCACATCATCGCCGGCGCGAGGCAGGCATCCACGGCATGCCGTTTTCTGGCATGGACACCGGGGCTGCAGTGGTCACAGATTTCCGCGCTGCGGGGCGCCGGCTTCGACGCTGTGTTCTCCTCTCTGCCCTGGTGGGATGGCCGCAGCGGCTGGTTCATCGAGGAGCATGAGCTGTTGCGTCAGCTCGGGCCGGTGCTGGCCGCGCCGGAGGCCCCATTCGGGACCCGCCTTGCGCGACAGCCCGGATCGCCTGGCGACATTGCGCTTGCCTACAAACACGCGTTGCGTCGGGCGGCAGCAATCGGTGACGGTCTGCTGATTCCGATGGGCTTTGAGTGCGCATGCCCGCACGCGATGGATCGCCGTCAGGCAGAGCGGATGGATCTTGCCACGGCGGAGGAGGACCGCACCGTCGACCTGAGCAAGGACATCCGCGCAGCGAACGTCCTGACCCATCGGATTGCAAAGCTGGGCGTGCGCGGCGAGATGCGCGCGCTGACCGGGCCAGGCAGCGCGACGACTGCCGTGCTGCGCGCGAACCACAACGATGTGCGTTACGCGCGCACGGCGATGGCAATATTGATCAATTCCGACCTGAGTTGCGCGCATACCCCTCCGATCCTGCTCGATCCACTACCTCCGTCAGCGGGCGCGAGTTTCGGCCGCCCGACGCCAATCGAAGAAGGCGACCCGGCGTCGGCGCTTGCCCCAGGCGAGATCCGTCTAATCAGGGTCGGTCGTAGCGTCGCCGTCAGGCAACGCCGTAATGACCACGGCTTGCGCAAGCTTGCATCCACATGCCCGCGTATCGTCATCGATAAGATCTCGCCGGCGGTTGATGGCGGCCGTTTTGCCTGCAAGCGCGTCATCGGTGAGCAGATCACGGTGGAAGCCGACGTGTTCGCAGACGGCCACGACGTGCTCGCGGTTGAGCTCATCTGGCGCGCCATCGACGAGAATGAATGGCAACGCGTGCGGATGCAGCCTCTGGGCAACGACCGCTGGCAGAGCGTGATCGCCCCGTCGCGCATCGGGCGGCACCTCTATACGCTCGAAGCGTGGCGCGATGAATATGCAACCTTCTGCCGCGACCTCGAGATCAAGCGTAGCGCCGGCGCCGACCTGAAGCTGGAGGTTGAGGAAGGTTGCCGGATGCTCGCCGAGGCGGGCAAGCGGGCAAACGGGCAGGCACAGAAAATCATAGAGGCGGCGCTGGCTTCCCTCACCAAGCCTTGCCACGGCAAAGGCGTCGAGTGGTTCCTTGCCCCTGACCTGCGCGAAGCGATGGCGTGCTGCGACGAGCGGCCGTTCTCGCATCAGCAGCAACCCGCGCTGCCGATCGAGATTGAGCGACCGCAGGCGGGCTTTGGAAGCTGGTACGAGCTGTTTCCTCGCTCCGCTACCGACGATCCCGCCCGCCATGGCACGCTGGAGGGGGTGATTGCGCGCCTCCCGGCCATCCGCGACATGGGATTTGATGTCCTGTATCTTCCGCCGATCCATCCCATCGGCACGACCAATCGCAAAGGCCGCAACAACAGCCTTGCCGCCGGGCCCGACGACGTCGGCAGCGCGTATGCAATTGGCGGCGAGGAGGGAGGCCATGATGCCATCCACCCCGCGCTCGGCACGATCAAAGATTTCCAACGGCTGCGCGATGCGGCCGCCGCGCATGGTCTGGAAATCGCGCTTGATTTCGCGGTCCAGTGCTCGCCCGACCACCCCTGGCTGAGCGAGCATCCAGGCTGGTTTCGCTGGCGGCCGGACGGCTCGCTGCGGTTCGCGGAGAACCCTCCCAAGAAATATGAAGATATTGTCAACGTCGATTTTTACGCGGACCAGGCAATCCCTGATCTGTGGACCACACTGCGCGATGTTGTTCTTTATTGGGTAAACGAGGGCGTCCTCATATTTCGGGTGGACAATCCCCACACCAAGCCGCTGCCATTCTGGGAATGGGTCATTGCCGACGTGCGCGCGCGTCATCCTGAAGTGATCTTTCTCTCGGAAGCGTTCACGCGACCGAAGCTGATGTATCGCCTTGCCAAGATCGGCTTTTCGCAGTCGTATACCTATTTCACATGGCGCAACAGCAAGCAGGAGCTCATCGATTATCTGGTCGAGCTGACAACTTCCGAGGTGAAGGAATATTTCCGTCCGCAGTTCTTCGTGAACACGCCGGACATCAATCCGTTCTTTCTGCAGACCTCGGGTCGGCCGGGATTTCTCATCCGCGCGGCGCTGGCGGCGACGCTCTCCGGGCTGTGGGGCTTGTATTCCGGTTTCGAGCTCTGCGAATCCGCCCCGCTGCCCGGGCGCGAGGAGTACCTCGATTCCGAAAAATATCAGATCCGGGTCCGCGATTACGATGCTCCCAGCAATATCGCCGCCGAGATCGCCAAGCTCAATCGCATTCGCAAAGGCAGTCCGGGGCTGCAGAGCCATCTTGGCCTGCGTTTCTATAACGCCTTCAACGATCAGGTGATCTATTACGGAAAGCCGTTGCCGGCGCGCGACAACATGATCCTCATCGCAGTGAGCCTCGATCCGCATAACCCGCAGGAGGCAACGATCGAGGTCCCGCTCTGGGAATGGGGGTTGCCCGACGGCGCCAGCGTGATGGTCGAGGACCTCATGCGCGGTACGAGCTTCATCTGGAGCGGCAAGCTGCAGCGCATACGGCTCGATCCGGACGAGCTGCCGTTTTCCATCTGGCGCATTGCGCCACCGCGTGGAGGCAAATGATGGATGCTTCCTCGCCTCAGGCGCAAACGCTCGCGTACGATCCGCTCTGGTACAAGGACGCGATCATCTATCAGTCGCACGTAAAGTCGTTTTTTGATTCCAACAACGACGGGATCGGCGATTTCCCCGGCCTTATCTCGAAGCTTGATTACATAGCTGATCTCGGTGTCAACGCGATATGGCTGCTGCCGTTCTACCCATCGCCGCGCCTCGATGACGGCTACGACATCAGCGAGTACCGCGACGTGCACCCTGACTATGGAACGCTCACCGACTTCCGGCGCTTCGTGAAGGCGGCGCATGGTCGCGGGATACGGGTGATCACGGAGCTGGTCGTCAATCACACCTCCGACCAGCACCCCTGGTTTCAGCGCGCTCGGCGGGCGAAACCCACCGCTCCTCACCGTAACTTTTATGTCTGGTCGGATGACGACAGAAAATATGCGGACACCCGCGTCATTTTTGTTGACAGCGAACGCTCGAATTGGACCTGGGACCCGATTGCCGGCGCCTACTACTGGCATCGCTTCTACTCGCATCAGCCGGACCTTAACTTCGACAATCCAAAGGTGCTCAGCGCCGTGCTGGGTATCATGCGCTTCTGGCTGGCGCTTGGGGTCGATGGGCTGCGTCTTGATGCCGTCCCTTATCTGGTCGAGCGGGAAGGCACGAGCAATGAGAACCTCCCGGAAACACACCAAATCCTCAAACGGATTCGGGCCGAGATCGATCGAACGTTTCCCGGCCGACTCCTGCTTGCCGAGGCAAACCAGTGGCCCGAGGACACCAAGGATTATTTCGGAAGCGGTGACGAATGCCACATGGCGTTTCACTTTCCCCTCATGCCGCGCATGTACATGGCGATCGCGCGCGAGGACCGCTTTCCGATCACAGACATCATGCGGCAGACTCCGCCGATCCCGGACAATTGCCAATGGGCGGTATTCTTGCGCAATCATGATGAGCTGACGTTGGAAATGGTAACCGACAGCGAGCGGGACTATTTGTGGAATACCTATGCCGCCGATCGTCGTGCCCGTCTCAATCTCGGAATTCGCCGCCGTTTGTCCCCCCTGCTTGAGCGTGACCGGCGCCGCATCGAGCTGATGAACAGTCTGCTGCTTTCCATGCCTGGAACGCCGGTGATCTACTACGGCGACGAAATCGGGATGGGAGACAACATTTATCTCGGCGACCGCAATGGGGTGCGCACGCCGATGCAATGGTCGCCCGACCGCAACGGCGGCTTTTCGCGCGCCGACCCGGCGGCGCTGGTACTGCCGGCCATCATGGACCCGCTCTACGGCTATGAAGCGATCAATGTCGAAGCACAGACCCGGGACCCGCACTCCATATTGAACTGGATGCGCCGCATGCTGGCCGTTCGTCGCCGGCACCCGGCTTTCGGACGCGGCACACTGACGTTCCTTTATCCGAAGAACCGCAAGGTCCTCGCGTATCTGCGCCAATACGCGAGCGATACCATTCTGTGCGTCGCCAACGTCGCGCACAGCCCGCAGGCAGTCGAGCTCGATCTCTCCCAATTTGCCGGTCGCTCGCCCGTGGAGCTCAATGCCGGCACGTTGTTTCCGCCGATCGGCCAGCTTACCTACCTGCTGACTTTGCCGCCCTACGGCTTCTACTGGTTTGCGCTGGCAGCAACCGGCGATGCGCCTTCCTGGCATACGGAGGCGCCCGAACCCATGCCCGAATATGTCACGCTGGTGCTGCGCGAGAGCCTCGCCGAGGCGCTTACCGGCTCTTCCCGAACACCCATCGAGCACGAGGCGCTGCCTGAATATCTTGCAAAGCGGCGCTGGTTCGGCGCCAAGGGCGAGGCCATCGAGAGCACCCGCATCGGGGCAACCCTCAGCATCCCCGGCTGCGACCGCGAGATGCTGCTTTGCGAGATCGAAGCAAGGACCGACCGCGATACTTCACATTGGCTGTTGCCGCTCGCCGTCGTGTGGGAGGACGAGCCCACGTTTGCGTTGCCCACTCAGCTGGCGTTGGCGCGTGTGCGACGCGCGCGACGCGTCGGCCTGCTGACGGATGCTTTCTCGCTGCCCGGCTTCGCGCATGGAATGGTGGCGGCGCTTGCTGCGGGCATGCGCGCGAAGCTTGCTGACGGCATGGTGCGGTTCGATCCGACTGCACTGGGACGCAATACGCTCAAGCCCAAGCCGGTCACCGAGGTAAGCTGGCTTTCCGCCGAGCAGTCGAACAGCTCGCTCATTGTCGGGGATGCCGTGGTTCTCAAGCTGTTCCGGCGCATGTCGCCGGGCGAGCATCCCGAGGCGGAGATGGGCCGCTATCTCACCAGCCAGGGCTTTTCCCACGCTCCGCCGCTCCTGGGCGAGGTCGTGCGCATCAGTGCGCAAGGGACGCCCTTTGCGCTCGCGGTCGCGCAGGGCTTCGTGCGCAACCAGGGCGATGCCTGGTCATGGATGCTCGATCAATTGACGCGGGCGATCGATGCGCTCGGTACGCAGGGGCTTGGCTCGCAAGCCGATCTCCTTACCGACTGCGAAGCTGTTGCAATCGCGATCGGGCGCAGGCTTGGCGAAATGCATGCACTGCTGGCACGGCCGACCAGCGAAACGGCATTCGCTCCGCAAATCGCGTCGTCGGCGCAAGCGGTCGATTGGGCGAGCGATACGCAGGAGCGTCTTGAAGCGGCATTCCACATCCTCGCCCAGCGCACCGGCTGGGAGCGGCCTGAAGACGAACGGCGAGCCGCCGAGCTACTGCGATTGCGCAAGAACCTCAGCACTGCGGTAGTCAGGCTTGCCCGTTCGGCGGAGGGTTCCTGCATGACCCGCATCCATGGCGACTTTCACCTCGGACAGGTCCTGGTTGCGAGCGGGGATGCCTACATCATCGATTTCGAAGGCGAGCCGACGCGGCCGATCGCCGAGCGCCGCGCCAAGGCAAGCCCGCTGCGCGATGTGGCTGGGCTGCTGCGTTCCATCGACTACGCAGCGGCCACTCTGATCGAGCGCCGGGGAGTCGGCGCCATGCCGGTGGCCGAACCTGAGCGCGCCCAGCTCATTGCTCAATTCCGTACCCGCGTCTCGGGCGCCTTCATGCACGGCTACCGGGGGTCAACCGGATCGAAGACGGCGAAGGAACACAAGCTGCTCGACCTCTTTCTGATAGAGAAAGCGGCATACGAGATCACCTACGAGGCAAACAACCGGCCCACATGGATCGGCGTCCCGCTTGCCGGCCTTTGGACGCTCGCCGGACGGCTCGCGATCGAGAGACCGCAATGACCCACTCGCAGCTCGCCGAATCCTGGCGACTCGCTGCCGACACGGCGCTTGCGCTGGCAAACGGCACACACGGCGACCCATTCTCAGTGCTGGGACCCCACGACTCTGAATACGGCCGGATCATCCGCGCATTCCTGCCGGGGGCGAGCAGAGTCGATGTGATCCGTCGCGCCGACGGCACAAAGATCGGCTTGCTGAAAAAAGATCAGACCGAGGGCCTGTTCGAAGGTATCGTGCAGGACCGTGCTCCCTATCTTCTGCGCATCACATGGCGGCAAGCGGTTCAGGATACCGAGGATCCGTATTCGTTCGGGTTTCTGCTGGGCGAGCTTGACCTTCATCTGATCAGCGAGGGCCGGCATTTCGAGCTCGCGACCTGTCTCGGCGCACAGGTCACCAGCGTCGACGGTGTGCAGGGTGTTCGCTTCGCGGTCTGGGCGCCCAATGCGGCACGGGTCGCGGTCGTCGGCGATTTCAATTCGTGGGACCGGCGGCGTCATCCCATGCGCGTGCGGCATTCAGCGGGAATCTGGGAGCTGTTTGTGCCGCGCGTTGCCCCTGGCTCACGCTACAAATATGATCTTTTAGGCCCACGCGGGGTCGAGCTTCCGTGGAAAGCCGATCCGGTCGCGCGCCAGAGCGAGTCGCCGCCGGCCACGGCTTCAATCGTCCTGGCGCCCTTTCGGGCGAGCTGGAACGATCGTCCATGGCTCCAGGAACGCGCCAGGCGACAGGCGCCTGATGCCCCGATTGCGATCTACGAGCTGCATCTCGACTCCTGGTTCCGGGCACATGATCGTGCCGGAACGTCCACCTGGGATACAGCGACCGAGCGCCTCGTCCCCTATCTGGCCGATATGGGGTTCACCCATGTTGAGCTTCTTCCCATTACCGAGCATCCGTTCGCAGGTTCCTGGGGCTATCAGCCGCTGAGCCTGTTTGCGCCGAGCGGAAGGTTCGGGCCGCCGCAGCGGCTGGCGCGTTTCATCGATGCGCTGCATGCCGCGGGCATCGGCATCATTTTGGACTGGGTCCCGGCGCATTTTCCGACCGATACTCATGGACTCGCCCGCTTCGATGGCACTGCGCTCTACGAGCATCTCGATCCGCGTGAAGGATTTCATCAGGACTGGAATACCTTCATCTACAATTTTGGGCGCCGCGAAGTGCAGGGTTTCCTGATTGCCTCCGCGCTGTATTGGCTCGAGTACTTCCATGTCGACGGACTGCGCGTCGATGCCGTCGCGTCCATGCTCTATCGCGATTACAGCCGCAAGGAGGGCGAATGGATCCCCAACGTCCACGGTGGCCGGGAAAATCTCGAAGCGGTCGGCTTCATCCGCCATCTCAATGCCGTGGTTGCCGAGCGCTGCCCCGGCGCCATCATGGTCGCCGAAGAATCAACCGCATGGCCGGGTGTGTGCAGACCAATCGCGGATGGCGGGCTTGGCTTCACCTACAAATGGAACATGGGATGGATGCACGACACGCTGCGTTTCATCACAAAGGATCCCGTCCACCGCCGCTATCACCAAGACGACATGACCTTCGGCTTGCTCTACGCCTTCTCGGAGAACTTCATCTTACCGCTCTCTCACGACGAAGTGGTGCACGGCAAAGGCTCGTTGCTCAACAAGATGCCGGGCGATCGCTGGCAACGCTTTGCGAATCTGCGCGCCTATTTTGGCTTCATGTGGGGACATCCGGGCAAGAAGCTTCTGTTCATGGGCGGCGAGATCGCGCAGGAGCGCGAATGGGATCATGATCGCGAGCTCGACTGGCGCTTGCTGGATGATCCCGCGCACGCGGGCATCCAACGCCTCGTACGTGATCTCAACCGCATCTACGTCACGGAACCCGCTTTGCACCGTCTGGATTGTCACCCACGGGGCTTTGAATGGGTAATCGCGGATGATCGCTCGAATTCCGTCTTTGCGTTCCTGCGCCTGGCCGGCAGCAAAGCCCCTCCGGTGCTGGTGGTTTGCAACATGACGCCGGTGCCGCGCCGCAACTACCGCGTCGGCGTACCGCGCCCGGGCGCTTGGCGCGAGATCTTCAACAGCGACTCCGCCTTTTATGGGGGATCAAACCTCGGCAATGAGGGGCAGGTACGTTCAGCTGCTGTGTGCTCTCACGGTCATGCGCAATCGCTCGAGCTCCTGCTGCCACCGTTGGCCACCATCTTTCTGCGGCCTGATGGTGAGTAATGGCCCATCCGGTACAACTCACTCGCGGCGCCCCATACCCGTTGGGGGCCACGTGGGATGGGCTGGGCGTGAATTTCGCGGTGTTTTCCGCGCACGCGGAGCGGATAGAGCTGTGCCTGTTTGACCCCTCCGGTCGTCGTGAAATCACCCAGCTTACGCTGCCTGAATGCACTGACGAAGTGTGGCACGGCTATCTTCCCAATGGGCGCGCCGGTCTCATATACGGCTATCGCGCCCATGGTCCCTATGCCCCGCAGGAGGGGCATCGTTTCAACGCCCACAAGCTGCTGCTCGATCCCTACGCGCGGCGGATTGCCGGGACGCTGCGATGGTCGGACGCGCTGTTCGGCTATCGGGTCAATTCGCCGCGCGCCGATCTTTCCTTTGATCGCCGCGACAGCGCTCCCGGCATGCTCAAAGCCATCGTTACCGATGACGGTTTCGATTGGGGCGATGACCGCCCGCCCAATGTGCCCTGGTCGAACACCGTCATCTACGAGAGCCATGTGCGGGGACTGACGATGCTGCGCGAGGATCTGCGCGGGGACGAGCGCGGGACCTTTGCGGCGCTCGCTGATCCAGACGTGATCGATCATCTGCGCAGGCTGGGAATCACCGCCATCGAGCTGATGCCCATCCATGCATTCGTCCAGGACCGCTATCTGCTGGAGCGCAGGCTCAAGAATTACTGGGGCTATAACACCATCGGCTTTTTCACAATCGAGCCGCACTATCTCTCGGACGGGTCGCGCAACGAAATGCGCGTCGCCGTGCGACGGTTGCACGCGGCAGGCATCGAGGTCATTCTCGACGTGGTTTACAACCACACCGCGGAAGGGAGCGAGCTTGGACCGACGCTGTCGTTTCGCGGTCTCGATCACGCCAATTACTACCGTCTCGTCGCCGATAACCCGCGCCATTGCGTCAACGATACCGGTACCGGGAATACGCTCAATCTTGCCCATCCGCGTGTTCTCCAGATGGTTATGGATTCGCTTCGCTACTGGGTTACTTCGTTTCACGTTGACGGCTTCCGCTTCGACCTCGGCGTCACGCTTGGACGCGAGCAGCACGGTTTTGATCCGGGAGCCGCCTTCTTCGATGCTGTGCGCCAGGATCCGATACTCACGCGTGTGAAACTCATCGCGGAGCCGTGGGACGTGGGGCCCGGTGGCTATCAGCTCGGCCATCATCCACCCGGATTTGCCGAGTGGAATGATCGCTTTCGCGACAGCGCGAGGCGCTTCTGGCGCGGCGATGCGGGCCAACGGCCGGAATTCGCCTCCCGCCTCGCGGGCTCGGGCGATCTTTTCGATCGGCATGCGCGCCGACCTTGGGCCTCGATCAACTACATCGCCTCCCATGACGGCTTCACGCTGGCGGATGTGGTCAGCTATTCCACGCGGCACAACGAGGCAAATGGCGAGGGCAATAAGGACGGCCACGGGGAGAATTATTCCGCCAACTGGGGCGTCGAAGGGCCGACAGACGAGAAAGCAATTCTTGAGCTGCGCAGCCGCGTCGCGCGCGCCATGCTTGCAACGGTGATGTTTGCGCACGGCACCCCGATGCTGCTCGGCGGCGACGAATTCGGACGCACTCAGCGCGGCAATAACAATGCTTATTGTCAGGACAACGAAACTTCCTGGTTCGACTGGCGCATGGCCGCCGCGCCGGAGGGGCACGCTCTCATCGAGTTTGTGGCGAGGCTCATCGCGCTACGACAGGAGCATTCGGCATTGCGCTCGCGGCATTTCCTGCACGGAAGGCGCGAGCCCGCGCCGGGTGTCTTCGACATCGGCTGGTTCGATGAAAACGGCGAGAGCATCTCGGAACCAGCGTGGAAGAACGGCGAGCTGCGGCTCCTGGTTTTGCGCCGCGCAAGCCACAATGCTGACGGATCGGTATCCATCCTCTCTCTGCTGCTTAACCCCATTGCGGAAGATCGCTACTTCCGCCTGCCGCCTCCGGTGCTGCCCGGCCGCGTCCTCATCGACAGCGCGCTGCCCGGGGCGCCCGAGCGGGAGATCTTCGACAACAAGGTCGACGTGCTTGGCCGCAGCGCGGTGCTCACCTACACGCTGATCGAAGGCTCCCCGCGATGACCGCAGCCCAGCCGGCTGATCCGATCGGCGTGCCTGCCTTCGGCACGACACTCATCGCACCCGATCGAACGCTGTTCCGGCTTTGGGCGCCTGCGCAGCCCGCCGTCTCGCTTGAGATCGAAGGTATGCCGGCGCTGCCGATGGCCCGCCGCGCGGACGGCTGGTTCGAGACCGAGGCCCGCTGCGGTGCCGGCGCGCTCTATCGCTACCGGCTCTCCAGCGGGCATGCCGTCCCCGATCCGGCGGCACGCGCTCAGGCCAGCGACGTCCATGGTCCGAGCATCGTCATTGATCCTAACTCCTACACCTGGCGGGTGCGGGACTGGCACGGGCGTCCGTGGCATGAAACCGTGCTCTACGAGCTGCACGCCGGACTCCTCGATGGTTTCAGCGGAGTGGCGCGCGAGCTTGCACGGCTGGCTGATCTCGGCATCACCGCAATCGAGCTGATGCCGATTGCCGAGTTCCCGGGCAGACGAAATTGGGGATACGACGGCGTGCTGCCGTTTGCGCCGGCGCGCAGCTATGGCACCCCCGACGAATTGAAAACGCTCGTGGACGCCGCTCACGCCCACGGGCTGATGATCTTTCTCGACGTCGTCTACAATCATTTCGGGCCAGACGGCAATTACCTATCACTCTACGCCCCCGACATGTTTCGCAGCGACGTCGTGACATCATGGGGTCCCGCAATCGATTTCCGTCTGCCCGAGGTCCGCCGCTTCTTCTCCCAGAATGCGGTTTACTGGCTGACCGAGTTTCGGTTCGACGGGCTGCGCCTGGATGCAGCTCACGCAATCACTGAATCTGACTGGCTCGATGAAATGGCTGCCGAAGTGCGCGCGATCATCGAACCCGGACGGCATGTCCACCTTGTGCTGGAAAACGATGCCAATGCGGCAGAGCACCTTGCGCGCAATTTCGATGCGCAATGGAATGACGACGGCCACCACGTCTTGCATGTCCTGCTCACCGGCGAGCACGAAGGCTACTATGCCGATTATGCGGACCGCCCGGTCGAACGGCTTGCCCGCTGCCTTGCGCAGGGCTTCATTTATCAAGGCGAGCCGTCCCCCCATCGTGACGGCAGGCGGCGCGGCAGCCCAAGCGCCAGCCTGCCGCCGGCCGCCTTCGTGCTTTTTCTGCAGAACCATGATCAGATCGGAAACCGCGCCTTCGGCGAGCGACTGACGACGCTCGTGCAGCCACGCGCGCTCGAAGCCGCCATTGCGCTTGAGTTTCTGTGCCCGCAGATACCGCTTATTTTCATGGGCGAAGAATATGCGAGCCCAACGCCGTTTTTTTTCTTCACGGATCACAAGGAGGAGCTGGCACAAGCCGTGCGCGAAGGAAGGCGGCGCGAATTTGCAAGCTTCGCGAACTTTGCGTGCATGGACCGGCCCGCGGCGCTGCCAGATCCGAACTCTGCTGAGACCTTTGAGAGATCGCGACCTCAACCTGATGCCGCGTGCGCGCGCGGGCGCGAGTCGCTGTATCGGCGGCTGATTGCATTGCGCCGCGACGAGATCACGCCGCGGCTAAGCGGCGCTCGTTCGCTCGACGTCCGGGTCCTCGGGGCAGCGGCCGTACACGCGCGCTGGCGCATGGGCGACGGCAGCGTCCTGGCGCTCGCCAGCAACTTCTCGAGCGAGAGCGCTGATATCGGTCCGCAGTCGGGGGTGATGCTGTTTGCAAGCACGCAGGAGGGCGAGCGAATGGCAAGAGCTGGGCGGCTTGCCGCTTGCTGCACTGTCGCATTCCTGGACTCCACGGTATGACCGATGCGGCAACGCGCGAGCTCGCCCGCCGCGCCGGCATCTCCGTGGATTGGATCGACTATGCCAACGTGCGCCGGCGCGTCTGCGTCGCCACCTTGCGGCGAATCCTGTCGGCGCTCGGGTTGCCATGCGAGACTGCCAAGGATCTCGCGCAAAGCCGAGATGAGTTGACCATTCGCGCGCGGCGCTCCCCGCCATTGATCACTGCCACGGCCGGCCAGCCAGTTCTGCTTGCGGGCAGACATGCGGACCAGCCGGCGCGCCTGCGCCTTGCAGACGGCACCGCACTTGATCTTGCGCCGGTACGGGACCGAAATGGGAGCCTGGTCCTGCCGGCGGCCCAGTTGCCGGGATATCACAGGCTGGAAATTGGCGAGGGCAGTTTCACGCTCGCAGTTGCGCCGCAGCGATGCCATACCATTGAAGACATAGCCCCGGGGACGCGTCTGTGGGGTCTCGCCGTGCAAGTCTATGGCTTGCGCGGATTAGGCGACTGCGGAATCGGCGATATGAGCGCGGTCGCGGCGCTCGCCCGCGAGGCGGCAAGTTTCAAGGCGGATGCCCTTGCGCTTAGCCCCACGCATGCGTTGTTTACCGCTGATCCCACCCATTTCAGTCCGTACTCTCCCTCAAGCCGCCTGTTCTACAATCCCCTGCACGCTGATCCGCGCACGCTGTTCGGGGATGCGCGCGTCGCAGATGCCGCGCGCAGGGCAGGGTTGGAGCGCGAGCTTTGCCGCCTGGCAGAGGCGAGGAACATCGAGTGGCCGCATGCCGCGCGCTGCAAGCTCGCACTCTTTCGTGGCCTGTTTGATGACTTCGCCGCAACCGATTTGAGCTCCGATCCGGCAACGGCCCGTGCCGCCGATTTTGCGGAATTTCGCGCGCAAGGCGGCGATCTGCTCTGGGAGCACGCCTGCTTCGAGGCATTGCAGTGCACGCGGCTTGCTGCCGAGGCAGTATGGGATTGGCGCAAATGGTGCGCGCAGTGGAGAAGCCCGCGCACTCAGGCGGTTCGCGAATTCGCGGCAAGGCACGACCGCGAGATCGCATTCCATTGTTTCCTGCAATGGATCGCCGATCGTTCAATGGCAGCCGCTCACGCGCAGGCACGCCGGTCCGGCATGCGCATCGGTCTCATCGCCGACGTTGCGGTTGGCACCAAGGGCGGCGGCAGTCATGCCTGGGCACGGCAAGGAGATGTTCTGGTCGGCTTGAACGTCGGTGCCCCGCCTGACCTCTTCAACCCGCATGGCCAGGACTGGGGGCTCACGACGTTCTCTCCTCACGGGCTCGTTGCCGGGGCATTCGCCCCTTTCATCGACATGCTGCGCGCGGGCATGCGGCACGCCGGCGGACTGCGCATCGATCATGCAATGGGGCTGATGCGGCTGTGGGTGATCCCGGAAGGTGCTGGGCCGGAGGAAGGTGCATACCTCTCGTACCCGCTCGATGATCTGCTGCGGCTGACCGCGCTAGAATCGCATCGCCACCGCGCAATCGTAATTGGCGAGGACCTAGGCACCGTTCCGGCCGGCTTTCGTGAGCGGCTAAGCGCGGCCGGAATCGCCGGCACGCGTGTGCTGTGGTTCGAGCGCAAGGGGACGCGCTTCCTGCCGCCAGATGCATGGGATGTCGAGACCGTTGCAATGACCTCGACCCACGACCTTCCGACCGTTGCCGGTTGGTGGAGCGGGCATGACATCGAGGTGCGAGAGCGCTGCAATATCGTGCGCGATGGCAAGCGGGAGGGCCGCCTGCGTCAACGGGATCGCAAGGCGCTTTGGAGCGCGCTTTGCGCAGCGCGCGAGCAAACGGAAGCGATGGCTCACCCGCAGGCGCCTGTGCGCGTGGTCGATGCCGCGCTCCGCTTCGTGGCGCGCACGCCGGCACGCCTGGCACTCATTCCGCTGGAAGACGCGCTAGGGAGCAAGGATCAGCCCAATGTGCCGGGCACCATTGATGAGCATCCCAACTGGCGTCGCCGCTACAAAGCAAATGCCGGCGAGATGCTCAATGACCTCGCCGTTCACAAAAGGCTTGAGGCGGTGGCGCGGGCGCGCGTGCCATGACCGCGCTGCGCGCCAGCATGCGCCTGCAATTCCACAATGGCTTCACGTTCGATGACGCCGTCCGTCTCGCCCCCTATCTCTCTGCGCTGGGCATCAGCCACGTTTATGCATCTCCGATCATGACAGCGCGTCGCGGGTCACTGCACGGATACGACGTGATCGATCCGACCCGTGTCAATCCCGAGCTCGGCGGCGAGGATGCGCTCATTCGACTGGTCGAGGCGCTGCGGGCAAAGGACATGGGGTTCATCGTCGACATGGTCCCCAACCACATGGCTGCGGTAACCGATAATCCATGGTGGGCAGACGTGCTCGGGCGCGGGCGCCACAGTCGTTACGCGCATTTTTTCGACATCGACTGGGAGCCGGAGGATCCGTCTCTGCGGGGAAAGGTCCTGCTTCCCATTCTTGGACGGCCCTACGGAGAAGCACTCGCCGGCTGCGAGATCAGGCTTGCGCGCAATGCGCGCGGCGCGGGCTTTTGTATCGGCTACTTCGATCATGTCCTTCCCATTGCATCGCAAGATTGCCGGGAGCTCGAAAGGACTGAGACGTTCGATCCGGCCACGTCAGGAGGGCGCGAGCAGCTGCATTGCCTGCTCGAACGCCAGCATTATCGGCTCGCTTGGTGGCGCACGGCCAATGACGAGATTAACTGGCGGCGTTTTTTCGAAATCAACGATCTCGTGGCGCTGCGGATGGAGGACGAGGACGCCTTCGAGGCCGTTCATGGGACGCTGTTCCGGCTCTACGCCGAAGGGCTCGTCGATGGGATTCGCGTCGACCACATAGATGGGCTGTCCTATCCGCAGAAATACTGCCAAAAGCTGAGAACGCGGCTGCACGATTTGCAGCCAACCCGTCCGCATCATGCATCGGCGGGACCAGCCTATTTCGTTGTGGAGAAGATACTCGGGCCAAACGAGCACCTTGCCACGAGCTGGCAGACCGATGGCACAACCGGCTATGACTTCATGGGCCAGGTCAGTGCCCTCTTGCATGATCCGGCGGGCGAAAAGCCTCTGGCCGATCTGTGGCATCGCATTGGCGGACGCCATCGTACCTTTGCTGCGGAGGAGCGGCAGAGCCGTCGCGAAGTTCTCGATCGCAGCTTCTTTGCCCAGTTCGAATCGATGGCTCGCGCATTTCATGCGCTCGCGCGCGAGAACCTTGCTACGCGAGACTGGTCGAAAGCGGCGATCAGCCGCGTATTGCGGCAAATTCTGATACATTTTCCCGTCTACCGCGTATACGCGAGCGTAGGCTCCTGCTCGCAGAGCGATCGCGATTTCCTCGGCCGGGCGATCGCTCGGGCCAGGATCGACTGTTCCTCTAGTGACCTGCCCCTGCTCGATCGTCTGGGGGAATGGCTGTCGGGGGAAAACATTCCCTCGCAATCCGGCGGGACGGGCGCGATCGCGATCGCGCGCTTCCAGCAATTGAGCGCACCGCTTTCCGCCAAAGCGGTCGAGGATACCGCATTCTATCGCTATGGCCGACTGCTGTCGCGCAACGATGTGGGGTTCGACCCGCGCCGCTTTGCCGATACAACGAGCGATTTTCATCGCAACAATCTCGAGCGGCGCAGACAATATCCACTTGCAATGCTGGCAACCGCCACCCACGACCACAAGCGCGGAGAAGATGTGCGGGCACGGCTCGCCGTGTTGAGCGAGGTCGCGGACGAATGGGCGCATACTCTCGATCGCCTGCTCGAGCTCAGTGCCCCGCTCCAGACCGTCGTCCACGGCGCGCCTGCGCCGGCGGCGACTGATCTCGCGATGCTCTTCCAGATGATAGTGGGCGCATGGCCGCCCGACCTTGCGGTCGACGATGCGCCCGCGCTTTCGTCGTTTGCCGCGCGGATTGCGCAGTGGCAGCAGAAAGCGTTGCGCGAGGCCAAACAGAGAAGTGACTGGGCAAGCCCGCACGAACCTTATGAAGCTGCGGCGCGCGAGTTCGTCGCACGCCTGTTCGCGCCGCAATGCGGCCTGCTGAGCGAAATCCATGCTTTCGCGCGCCGGATTGCTCGTGCCGGTACGCTCAACGGACTGTCACAGACGCTGTTGAAGCTCACTGCGCCCGGAGTGCCCGATTGCTATCAAGGCACCGAATACTGGGATTTGAGCCTGGTGGACCCTGACAATCGTCGTGGCGTGGATTTCCACGCCAGACGCGCGAGTCTCGATGCTCAAGCGCCTGCCGACCTTGCCGGGCAATGGGAGAATGGCCACGTCAAGCAGAGCCTGATTGGGCGCGTGTTGGAGGTGCGGCGCAAAGCGCCTCGCCTATTTTCGGACGGGGAATATCAGCCGATTGCCGCCGAGGGCCCCCTCGCCGATCACGTCGTGGCGTTCGCCCGTGTTCTCGGCGATTCATGCGCAATCACCATAGTCTGCCGCCTTGCTGACGCTTTGCTGGATCCGCTCGGCGGCCTCTCGATTCCCGCCCCGGCCTGGAACGACACGCGGCTTCTGATGCCGGAGAACCTGAACATGGTCAGATTCTCCGATGTTTTGCGTGGGCATGCGATCTTGGGCAAGGGCCACGGCTGGCACCTGGGACAAATATTGTCCTCTTTGCCACTTGCATTCCTGGTGAGCGAGGCCGGTGCCTTCCCGTGAATTTGCGATTGATCACTTCCTGCAAACGGCCAGATGTTGCAGCGCAGAATGTTTGCTGCGCTGCAATTGCGCCGTCGGAGGTGTTAAAAATCCGACATTGAATCTTGTGAAATCTCTGTCCGAAACGTATACACGGCCCACTCGCGGCGGCGTGGAATGCAGACACGCAGCAAGGAACGCACGGGAGCCGGGCCCGAGGGGAACCAGAGCGGAAATCCGACAGGCAGCGGCCACTACCTCACGGTGCGTAGGTAGCGAAACGTGGCCAGCCGGAGTTGCGACCGGCCCGCGAGTTCGTTCTATCTGTAAGATCGCCTTTTGCGCGGCGCGCGTTCAGCTCAATTGCGACTGATCGCAGCTCGCAGGCGCGACGAGCCATGCTTTGCCCGCGCTGCTTACAAGCTACAAAACTGTGGTCCTAACGTTCCAAAACTGCGGTGTTCCCGGCGCGACCGATGCGATTGTTGAGTTCGCCGCTCTGGCGCGTTTCGGTGGCGTCCTTCAGCTCCGAGCCATGCACCGGCTGGGTCTTTTCGCTGTTCGTCGTCGATGTCGCAGTCATCAACGCGTACTTCTGCCACCACTCCGCTGAGTACTTACAACTCATAGTAGCCCTCGACGCTTCCCCCAAGATCATCAATTACACGCGTGGAATATGGCATGACCTTGACCAAGAATCCCGACGGAACCGATGAGGTGGAACTCGCTGATGTGACCGGCCCACCATCGGTGCCCCATCGAATCCCGGTAGCAATCAAGAAGGGCGCCCGCTGGTCAGCGGCCGGCGCAATCACCCCAACAGATCAAACAAACCCTTACGCCGACATCTGCTCGACGCGTGCCCCGGCGGCAAAATGCGGCATCACCTCGGCGGCGAACAGGCGCAGCGAGCGCAACGCCTCCGCGTGCGGGATGAGGTTGAAATTCACCTGCAGCGAAGCGTGCTCGAATGCCACGTTCGCCTGCATCGTCCGGATGGTCGTGACGATCTCGTCGGGCGAGCCGATCCAGGCGGCTCCGCTCGCGATCTGGTTCTCCATGGTCGAGGCCTTGAGCCCTGCAATGATCTTGTCGTAGCCGGGGTAGTCGGCCGAGGACAGGCCTTGCGTCCAGTCGCATGCGGAATCGACGAGTGAGGCGAGATAGTTCGTGAAGGGGACGCGCGCGAGATCGCGCGCCTTCTTTCCATCCTCGTGACAGAACATGTGAAAGGCGAGCATGACTGCCCCCGCGCCCGGATACCCCGCCGCGCGTCTTGCCACGCGGTAGGTCGAGATCAGCTCGCGCATTTTGCCGCCGACCATGGGGATGCCCATGACGCTGTGCCCCATGCTGCCGGCAAACTCGAAGCTTTCGGGCGTGCTCACCGCCGCGATGTAGAATTTGGGGCGCGGCAGCTGCGTGGGCCGCGGCAGCGAGGTCGTGTTCTCGATAGTGTGAAAGCGGCCGCGATGGGTGACGTTCTCCTGCGTGAGCAAAAGCTCGACCTGCTCGAGGCCCTCGCGGAAGCGGGCAACGGATTCGTGCGGCGAGATGCCGAACCGGCGGAACTCGTGCGGCAGGAACGCGCGCGCGAACCCGACGTCGAGGCGGCCGCCGGAGATTGCATCCAGCATGCCGATCTCGCCGGCAAGCTTGAGCGGATTGTTGAACACCGGCAGTACCGCACCGGTCACCAGCCGCGCGCGCCTGGTGCGTTGCGAGGCGGCGCTGAGAAACACGATCGGATTGGGGCTGTAGCCGCCGTAGGATTGGAAATAGTGCTCGACGGTGCGCACATGGGTGAAGCCCAGCCGGTCCGCCTCCTCGGCAATGTCCAGGCAGTCGCGGAAGTAATCGCGCCCCGACTTCTGCCGCGGCGTCACATCGGGAAAAAATTGCAGGCCGAATTGCATGGCGCACTCACCAATGCCGGGCGTCAGTCATAACGAATTTTCGATCTCGGCGAAAGCCGATCAGGGAGCAGCCGCTCGTACGGGATGGATCGGCCCTCGCACAACGCGACTCGCCGGTTGTTCCCCTCTATACTCCCGGCCGTGTGCGCGTTGAAGCCATCGAATATGTCCCGCGCCAGCGTCACGCGCTCTACGAAGGCGGGCGCGCTATGGCGCGTGTTTTCGCCGGATGCGGATTTCGTGACCGGCCAGATGTTGCCGGTCAACGGCGGCCTCGTCTTCAACTGATGCTCGATTGCCCATGACCACAACCGACCGAGCGAGCAATCACAACAGCTACATGGTGCCGAGCCTCGAGCGCGGGCAAGGACCGCATCTGCCGGACCGCGGAGCGGATTTCGCTTGCGCTCGGCTATCGGCCGGCGGCGGGCGCGCAGCTGCAGGTGGTGTCATGAGCAACATGCGTCGCGCTTGCGTTGCCGCCATAGTGGCGTTGGCCCCGGCGCTGGCGTTTCCTCCCCGCGCCCGTGCCGAAGTGCCGGAGGTCAGGATCGTCGCGCAGAACGGTTCCAACTATCTGCCGCTCTATGTGATGCAAGGGCACAGGCTGGTGGAGAAGCATCTGGCGGCCAAGGGGCTTGCCTCCACCACCGTTTCATGGACCAGGCTTGCCGGACCGTCCGCCATCATCGATTCGTTCCTCGCCGGCGCCGTTCAATTTTCGGCGCAGGGCGTGCCGTCGACGGCTCTGATCTGGGATCGCACGCGCAACGGTATCGGCGTCAAGGCGGTGTCCGCACTGGTCGCCTCGAACATCTGGCTGATGACGCGCAAGGGCGAGCTCAAATCGCTGCGCGACCTGACCGACAGAGATCGCATCGCGCTGCCCTCGATCAAGACCTCGGCGCAGGCGCTGTTCCTGTGGACTGCGGCGGAGAAGGAATTCGGCGCCGGGCAATGGGGCCGGCTTGATCACATCACCGTCTCCCTGCCGCATCCCGACGCCATGGCCGCCGTGCTCAACGCCGGCGGCGAAATCACCGTGCACGCCGCCACCTCCCCTTATGCCGACCTTGAGCGCAAAGCCGGGCTGCACGCCATCACCGATCTCTATGCCGTGGAGGGCGGCGCGGTCACCGGTCTCAATTTCGTCTCGACCGAGCAGTTCCGCAAAGCCAATCCGGTCACCTACGACGCGGTGGTGGCTGCATTCGACGAGGCGATCAACTGGATCAACACCGACAAGCGGCGGGCTGCGCAGTTCTATCTGGAAACGTCGAAGGAAAAGATGTCGCTTGACGATCTCACGCAGATCCTCACCGCGCCCGACTATATCTTCGGCCAGACGCCGCATGGCGTAACGGCCGCGCTGGACATGCTGCACAAGACCGGGACCATCAGGACCAGGCCGCAGTCCTGGAAGGACATGTACTTTCCGGAGGCGTGGCAGTTCCCGGGCGACTAGCACTCATGGAGACAACCGCGGCGAGTGCGAGGGACGATAACTGTACGTACAGGCAGCCTCGGCGCGTGTTGCTGGTGCTGCGGTAGTGACCCACGGTACCACAGTGTGGTCACAATTTTTCAGTTCCGCCGCAATTGTGACGCCGGCTTGTTGTTCCATGGGCTTGCCCGATCATCGGCCGCGGTACGCCGACCGTCCTTGACTGCGCCGATGCCGACCATGTGGAGCGATGCCATGTTCGAACGCGGTAATCCTTTTCCCTGGCTTGACCAGCGCAAGTATCCCTGGATTAGCCTGACCAATGCGGCCGTGTATCTGTCCCGCCGTGACTCATCCGGACGCTCAAGAGCCGTGTATCAGCACGAATGGGAGCCGCCGTTCAGTCTTCTGTTTGAATGGATCGACGCAGACATGATCCTGGTTCATGAATGCTCGAAGCATCCGTTCGAGCCGATCCGCAAGGAGGAACTGGCGGGCATTCCGATCAGATTTCCGAGCTACACGCTCGAAGGCCGCCTGGAGGTCGATCCGGTGTTCCAGCCCGGCAGGATCACGTACATCGAATGCCACCACAACCTGTCGAGGTTCAAGCAGGCGCAGGACCGCTATTACGTGGAAGGCCAATGCGAGCCGCGCTGGCACGATTTGAAGGTTGCCTCCGAGCAGCTGGTCGCATTGCTGACGGGCAGGCTTCTGCGCGGCGATGAGGCCGCATAAGCCTCCCCACCAATCACTCGATCACTTCGTCGGCCAGCGCAATGAACCGGGGCGAGATGGCGAGGCCGAGTGCCTTGGCGGTCTTGAGGTTGATCACCAGCTCGTACTTGTCGGGCGCCTGTACCGGGAGATCGGCCGCTTTTTCGCCCCTGAAGATGCGATCGACATAGCCGGCTGCGCGGCGGAAAACATCGGAAACGTCGCTCCCATATGACATCAGGCCACCGGCCGCGGCAAAGATGCGTTCCGGATAGACCGCAGGCAGGCGGTAGCGCGCGGCAAGTCCGATGATGCCGTCGCGATAGTTCAGCGTGCTAACGTCGGCCAGCACGATGAGGCCGCCGGTTCCATCGCGAGCGAGCCCGTCGAGCGTGAGCTCGAGCTCGGCAAAGGTGGGCGCGCCAGCCGAGGTCGGCATGACCGCAAAAGCCGGGGCAGCAGCCTCAACCCCCCGCCAGAACAGGTCGGCGAACGGCGCCGTGCGCGGGTTGAAGACGAGGGCCACGCGCGAGACCTGCGGCGCCGCCTGCTTGAGCAGCTCCAGCCATTTGCTCCCGATCGAGTACTCGAAGCTGGTGAAACCGGTGAGATGGCCGCCCGGTTGCGCCAGGCTCGCCACCAGGCCCTGCCCAACCGGATCCGTCACCTGCGTGAAAACGACCGGCACGCCCAGGCGACGCTCCTCAAGCGCAGCCCTCAGAGCCACCATGACCGGCGTGCTGTTGGCCAGGATCAGGTCCGGCGAAAGGCCGCTGAACTCTGCCGCATAGGCGCGCAAGGTGTCGGGATTGTTGGCCCAACGGTACTCTATTTTCACATCGCGCCCGCTTACCCATCCCAGCTCCCGCAGTCCCTTTTCGAGGGCGGTCACGCGCATTTGCGCTTCCGGGTCGTTGGCGGCGAAGCTCATCAGAACGCCGAGCCGCCGCATCTTGCCGGAACGCTGCGCTGACGCGGAGAGCGGCCAGGCAAGGGCCGCGCATGCGAGGGCAGCGATAGCGTCTCGCCGGTTCATGCCGTCGGCTCCTCTGGCGGTGCGAGCTATCATCCGCTGCATCCGAAATCGCAAGCCCCTGCGCGCTGCGCAGTCACGATGCATCGCCTGCGCAGGCAGCGGAAGGCGGCGGCCAGAGCCATGCTGCCCCGCGCACCCCGCTGGAATCCCCGTGCGCCGCGCGCACGATGGGCGTATCGATCGCATCCGAGAAGGCATGGGCTGCAACCATTTCCGGCAGAGTCGTGTAGAGCTGCATGATATTGGAGAGGCCGCCGCCGAGAACGATCATGTCCGGGTCGAGCATGTTGACGACCGCGGCCAGGCTGCGCGCCAGCCGGTCCTGAAAGACTTCCAGGCACTTTCGCGCCTCGCCGTCTCCGGCACCGGCGGCCTGCGCTATCTCCTCGGCCGGCAAGCTCCTCCCGGTGCGCGCGCGATACTCGCGCGAGAGGCCGCTGCCGGAAAGGAACGTCTCGATGCAGCCCGATTTCCCGCAATAGCAGGGCGCGCCGGGGGATTCTCCGTCGCGCGCCCACGGAAGAGGGTTGTGGCCCCATTCTCCCGCAATGCGGTTGCGGCCCGTCAACACCTGCCTGTCGATTACGATTCCGCCGCCGACCCCGGTCCCGAGAATGACGCCGTACACCACGTGGCCGCGCGAGGCCGAACCATCGACTGCCTCGGACAGCGCAAAGCAGTTCGCGTCGTTCTTCAGGCGAACCGGTCGACCCAGTTTTGATGCGAGATCGCGGTCGAGCGGCTTTCCGATCAGGACGGTGGTATTGGAGTTTTTGATGAGGCCGGTCGCTGCCGAGATCGCCCCGGGGCAAGCCACACCCACGGTGCCGGTGCGGCCCAATCCCTTTTCGATCAGGGACACGAGATCGGCGACGGCATCGAGAATTGCGCGGTACCCGTCTGCTGGAGTCGGCACCCGGCGGCGCAGCAGAGTCCTGCCATCGTCATCGAGCGCGATCGCCTCGATCTTGGTCCCGCCGAGATCAATTCCGATCCGCACTTTGCCTGCCTGCGCGCCGTGCGGTCACGAATTCGGCCTGTCGTTTGGCTCCATTATGTCGCGCTTGAGCGCATCCGACATGGGCAGCTCGATGTTGATGCCGCGCGGCGGGATCGGGCTCTCGAACCATTGGGCATAGAGCTTCTCGAATTCACCCGAGCGCATCAGGCGTGCCAGCATTTCATCGACCAGGCCTTTGAACGGCGCATCGTCCTTTCGCATCATCAGCGCGTAGGGGTCGGATGGATAGGCCTTGTCGAGCAGCTTGAATCCGGCGGGGTTCTTTGCGTTGGCGCGAAAGCCCGCGATCAGAATGTCGTCCTCCATCCATGCGCTGGCGCGGCCGGTCTCCACCAGCAGGAAGGATTCGGCGTGATCCTTGCCGGACATGACGGTCAGACCGCGCTGCTCCTCGTTGTTCATCTTGTTGACGAACAGCGCCGTATTGGTGCCCGCCGTCACGGCGACCGTCTTGCTCCGCAGGTCGTCCGCGCTGCTGATGCCGCTGCCGGCGCGCGTGATCCATTTGAATTGCGGAACGAAGAACGTATAGGAAAATGCGACCTGCTTCTGCCGGCTGCTCATGTTGGCGGTCGACCCGCATTCGATGTCGACCGTGCCGTTGGCGACGAGCGGAATGCGCGTGGCGGAGGTGACGGGGGTGTACGCGACCGTCAGATCCGGCATGCCGAGCTTTGCCTTCACGGCTTCCACGACACGCCTGCACAGCTCGATCGAGAAGCCGACGGGCCGCAACTTGTCGTCGAGATACGACAGCGGGATTGAGCTGTCGCGGTGGCCGACCGTGAAAGTGCCGGTCTCCTTCACCTTCTTCAATGTGCCTTCCGGATCCTGTGCCTTTGCGGGTGCAAACGACCCGACAAGCAGACATGTCGCTGCAACTGCTCCCAATTTGCTCCTCATGACCCTGGCTCCTGCGGACACATCGCCCAGTATCGACTCAATCAATCGGCAGCCGGATGCGGGCAATACGGTCGGGACGATGTCGGCTGCAAAGAATCGCAATCTGCTGGCGCGTAGCCTGGAATCTCGCCTTGTCATATGAAGCGCGAGACGCCGCCCGAAATCTCGAGCTGCGCGCCGGTGACGTAGCTCGCCGCCGGCGACCCCAGAAAGGCGATCGCGCGCGCGGCCTCGACGGGCTCGCCGAGTCGGCCGAGCGGAATGCCTTTTTCCTTTGCCACCGAGGCAAGCCAGTCAGCGCGCGACATCGAAAGCCCAAGGCTCTCGTACCGGCGCCGCCACTGGCCGGAATCGACCAGCCCGAGCACGATGGAGTTCACGCGTATCTTCGGAGCAAGCTCGCCGGCGAGCGACTTGAGCAGGTTCTGCACGCCCGCCCGCGCCGCCGAGGTGCACACCATGTGCGGCTCGGGCTGATAGGCAAGCAGCGAGTTGACGCCGACAATGGCGGGAGCATCGCTTGCTTCGAGCATTGCGCGGAATGCGCGGATCGGAAATATCTGGCTGAAGAATTTCAGGTTCAATTCCTCCATCCACGCCGCGTCGGTGGTCTCAGCGAAGGTCGACATGCGGGCCTGCCCCGCGTTGTTGACCAGAAGATCGCAACGGCCGCGCCAGCGCGACACCGCGGCGGCGAGCTCCTTGCAATCGTCGGCGCTGAGCACGTCGCAGCGTGTCGCCAGCACGCGCTCGTTCCCGTGCTTGTCGGCAAGCTCGCGCCCGGCCGCGGACAGCCGCTCGGGACTGCGTCCGCACAGGGCAACATCGGCGCCTTCGGCGAGCAGCACCTGCGCGGTCGCAAGCCCGATGCCGGAGCTGCCGCCGGTCACGACCGCCACGCGTCCTGAGAGACCAAGGTCCATGGCTCACCCCACAAGCGCAAAGCCGGAGACAATGCCGGCCAAACGGTCGATCGTGCTCTTCGCGTTCATGCTGATTTCCTGGAGATACCTTGCCCGTTCGTCGCGCCGGCGGCGTTGGCGGCGACGTAACCGAGACGGCTGGAGAGCTCATGCGCGGCGGAGCGCAGCGCCTCGATCACCCGCTCGCGCCGGCGCGCCGTTTCCTTGAACATGAGCTGCGGTCCGGTGACGTTGATGGAGGCGACCGGCTTGCCGCTGCGGTCGAAGATGGCGAAACCCGCAGAGCATACGCCGGAGGTGTAATGGCCATCGCTCCACGCATAACCCGCGGCGCGGTCGGCGGCGAGCACCGCATGGAAGCCCTTCAACGACCGCGGCGTATGCTCGGAGAAGGGCCTGAATTTGACGTCCCGGAACAGATCGGTGACGCGCTCCTCGGGCCAATAGGCCAGGATGATGCGGCCGAGCGTCGTGGCATAGGCGGGAATGCGGCTGCCGGGCTGGATATTGCTCGCGAGCGGTACATTGGGGACCTGGCGCAGGAGAAACAGGGCATCGGTCCCGTCGAGCACCGCAAGGTGCGAGGAAAGTCCGACCGTCTCGGCAAGATGCGTCACGATCGGCGTCGCCGACTGCATGAGATCCTGCGAATAGGAGGCGCGCGCCGCGACGCCGACGAGGCCGAGCCCGATGCGGTAGCCGTTGCCGTTCGGAATGGGCTCGATGAAGCGCGCGGCCTCGAGCGTGCGGATGAGCCGCATCAGCGTGGTGCGGTTGATCCCAAGGGCGAGCGCCGTTCGCTTGAGATTGGCGACGGTCTCCCCGTCGCTGATGGCCTGCAACAGCCGGACGGCGCGCTCCACCGGGGGAACGGTATAGCTCGGCGCTTGCGCGTCGTCGGATCTATTGAGCGTGCGCATGTCGCTGCTCCAGGGGCGAGCTCGCCAGTGCAGCGCACAGCGCCGCAAGCTCGTCCGGCTTTTCCTGCGGCAGGGCATGACCCGCTGCATCGATGAGAACGGGAGTTTCGCGCTGTGCCCGCATTGCAGTCGGGACGGCCTCGGCGATGCGGCGCACATGCTCCGGCGGCGTGATCGCATCGCAGGCGCCGCAGACTACCAGAGTGGGCACGGCAAGCGAGCGCACGTCCTGGAAGATGTCGGCGCAGCCCAGCAGCCGCACCGCGTGCAGGTAGCCCGGCAGCTTGAGCGCGGCCATCGCCTGCTCGACAGAAAGGCACAGGTCCGGCCGTCCTGCGGGATCGGCGAGGAGGCGCGGTGCGCGGGCGCGCGCATATTCGGCGGCGCCGAGGCGCTCGAAATCGGTCAGTCGCCGCGCCACGCCCTCCGGCAGCGGCGCACCGCGCGGCGCGCCATAGCCCGCGGCCGCAGAGACGAGCACAAGAGCCTGCGTGCGCGCAGCGCGCGTCGCCGCAAAGCGCGCCGCAATCAGGGCGCCCAGCGAATGACCGATCACCACGATTCGGGCAAGGCCGAGCCGGTCGAGAAAGCGCTCCAGGACAACGGCGTAGTCTTCTGCCGTCGGCCAGTCCTCGTGGAGCGGGGAGCTCTCGCCGTAGCCCGGCAGGTCCCAGGCGAAGGCCGGGCGGTCATCGAGCGCCTGCATGAACGGGAGCCACGAGGCCGCGTTGCTGCCGATCCCGTGCAACAGGATGAAAGGCGCTCCGTTGCGCGGGCCATCGCGCCGCAGATACGCGATGCCGTCGACGGTCGCGCCGCGCTCGCAATCGGCCGGCATGCTCAGCGCTTCACCTTGGCGAGCGGATGCTCCGGCGGATAGGTGGGCGTGACGGGCTTCGGCGATCCAATCATGACCATCATGATGGCATCCTCGTCGCCGATATTGGCCTCGCCGCGGTAGACTCCGGGCGGCACCGAGATGCAGTCGCGCTCACCGAGCACGGTTTCGAAATATTGCCCGTCCTGCTCCACCATCACCTTGACCTTGCCGCGCAGGACGAAGAAGACCTCCTCCGCATCGACGTGCAGGTGCATCGGCCCTTCCCCGCCCGCCGGAATAATCATGTTCGAGAGCGTAAAGTTCTCCGCCGGGATGACGTTTGAATCGCTTGCGACGCCCGTTCCTCCGGTCCCGATGAAGCGCTTCTGGGCGCGCCGGTATTTCGGATCGAAATCGGCCTGGAACTTGAGCGCATTCCAGTCGTACTGGCGCTCGCTCACGCGCGCGATGCGCGACTTGATCCATTGCTCGAACGTCGCACCCTGCGGCCGGTCCCAGGAGCGACGCGGGGCGGCGGTTTTTTCGGCGACCATGCTGGCCATGATCATCTCCTCTTATTGTTCAAAATTGAACGCTGTGTTCAAATAATAGCAGGGCGCCCGTGACCGCGCAACCGTTTTTTTGCGGGCTACATGGTAGGGCGGATTAGGCGCGTGCTTACGCGCCGTAATCCGCCGATACACAGCACTTCGCGGCGGATTGCGCTGACGCTAATCCGCCCTACACCTGTTGCGTGCGAAAGGCCCTCGCCCTACCCCGCTCCTGCACCGGTTGCTCGATGCTGCCGCGAGGCGTATCCGTTTCTGCCGTCGGGTCCTCTCCCGATCGATATGCGAGGAGCAGCACGTGCCCATCACCCGCCGCGAACTTGTCGTCGGCACGGCGGCCTTCGCCGCGACCGCATTGCCCCGGCGAACGGCGCCCGCGCAGGAAACGGAAGGGCCGTTCAAGCTCGACCCCCTGCCCTATCCGCCCAATGCGCTCGCACCTTACATCGATGCCAGAACCATGGAGATTCACCACGACGTCCATCACCGGGCATACGTCAACGGCCTCAACGGCGCCGTCAAGGATCACGCGAACGTGGCAGCAATGCCGTTGCAGGACATTCTCGGCAGGCTGTCGGAGATGCCGGAGGGGATCCGCACGGCGCTGCGCAATTTTGGCGGCGGCCACGCCAATCATTCCATGTTCTGGCAGGTGATGGGCTCTCAGGCGATGGGCCGCCAGGTAAAGGGTGCGCGGGCCAAGGACACGCAGGAGAAGGGCGAGAAGGGCGCGCACGCTCCCGCGCCCACGGGCGATGTCGCCGCCGCCATCAACCGCGACCTTGGCGGGCTCCGCAAATTCCAGGATGACTTCAACGCCGCGGGCATGCGCCAGTTCGGCTACGG
>Ga0306925_10000358_pt1 | contig 32206 bp, 33 predicted proteins | sample flu12Cox44000176_FD_203755 | JGI IMG/M metagenome (GOLD analysis project Ga0306925, IMG submission 203755) | Lab enrichment of tropical soil microbial communities from Luquillo Experimental Forest, Puerto Rico - flux8day.12C.oxic.44.000.176 (v2)... | ecosystem: Environmental > Terrestrial >... | reverse complement strand
GGCGTCCGGCCTTCAAGACCGCGGCGCCGGTGTCGTATTACAGTTTTTGCAGCGACGAGTTGTTGGCGGCGGAAGCTGCCAGCGATAGGCGAGGCGGGCCGGCGGGTACCGGCGATACCGTCGGCACGTGTTGCAAAGTGTCGCTAGGAATATAAGCAGTGAGCATGCCTTATTTTCCGCGTAGCGGCGGCCGAACCCTTGCGGGGCGGCGCTATCGTTAACTAACGGGCTATGAACCAGTCCCCGGCGCTCCAGAACTAAGGGTATGATGGTATCGGCGCTTCGGGTCGGGGCCGCGCACAGTTGTTGCGGCCTCGTAGCGCTTTGCGTAGCCGTGCGCCGGCGCGGTACGGCTTCGATCCTCTTAGGCGGCACGCACCCCTGATGGCTCAATCTCTCGGTCCGTTGCGACAGCCCCAGGCGAGTTCCGAGCTCGCCGCCGCACTACTCGCCTGCCGCAAGGCCTTCATCGCCACCGGCGTGTTCAGCGGCATGAGCAATATCCTGATGCTCGCGGGTGCGCTGTTCATGCTCGAAATCTACGACCGCGTGCTGCCGAGCCGCAGCGTGCCGACTCTGGTGGCGCTGGTGATCCTGGTTGCCATTCTCTACGCCGCCCAAGGCGCCATCGACACCATCCGCAGCCGCATCCTGGTCCGCATCGGCAACAGCCTCGACGAAGCGATGAGCATGCGGGTCTACGATGCAGTGGTCCGGCTGCCGCTCACCATGGGCGGCCGCGGCGACGGCGCGCAGCCGATCCGCGACCTCGACACGGTGCGCGGATTTTTGTCGGGCGTCGGCCCAGTCGCCCTGTTCGATCTGCCGTGGATGCCGGTCTATCTCATCATCTGTTTTGTGTTTCACACCTATCTCGGCCTGACCGCGCTCACCGGTGCCATCATTCTGGTCACGCTCACGATCGTGACCGAATTGACGACGCGCCGGCCGACCCGCACCGCGACCCAATTCGCCGCCGCCCGCAATGCACTGATGGAGGCGAGCCGGCGCAATGCCGAGGCGATCACCGCGATGGGTATGGTCGGCCGTATCGCGCGGCACTGGAGCGAGCTCAATCGCCGATACGTCGCGTCCAGCCAGCGCGCCAGCGACGTCGCTGGCGGGCTCGGGGCCATGTCGAAGGTGCTGCGGCTCATGCTGCAATCGGCGATCCTCGCCGTCGGCGCCTGGCTCGTGATCAATCAGCAATCGACCGCCGGCATCATCATCGCCGGATCGATCCTCGGCGGGCGCGCGCTGGCGCCGGTCGATCTGGCCATCGCCCATTGGCGCGGCTTCGTCGCCGCGCGGCAAAGCTGGCGGCGGCTGTCCATTCTCTTGACACAACTGCCGGCGCATCACGCGCCGATGCCGCTGCAGCCGCCGACGCGCTCGCTCGTGGTGCAAGGCGGCGCCGTGGCGGTGCCGGGCGGCCATACGGTGGTGTGCCAAGACATCAACTTTTCGCTCGCCGCCGGCAAGGCGCTCGGCGTCATCGGACCGACCGCGTCGGGCAAGTCGTCGCTGGCGCGTATGCTGGTCGGGGTGTGGACGCCGCTCCGCGGCAGCGTCCGCCTCGACGGCGCCAGCATCGCGCAATGGTCGGCCGAAGCGCTCGGCCGCCACGTCGGCTATCTGCCGCAGGACGTCGAATTGTTTCCAGGCAACGTAGCGCAGAACATCGCCCGCTTCGAAGATCCGCCGCAGCCCGAAGCGGTGTTGGCGGCGGCGCAGGCCGCCGGCGTCCACGACCTCATCGTCAATCTGCCGCACGGCTACGAGACCATCATCGGCGATGGCGGCCTCGGGCTCTCCGCCGGCCAGGCCCAGCGCATCGCGCTTGCGCGCGCGCTCTATCGCGATCCCTTCCTGGTCGTGCTCGACGAGCCGAACTCCAATCTCGACGCCGAGGGTGACGAGGCGCTGACCCGGGCCATTCTCGGCATCCGCGCCCGCGGCGCCATCGCCGTGGTGGTGGCGCACCGACCGAGCGCGATCGCCGGCGTCGACTATATACTGGTCATGGCCAAGGGCCGTCAGCAGCAGTTCGGGCTGAAGGAAGAAGTGCTCAACCGCGTTATCCAGCCTTCGCCGCAACCGCGGGCGTTGAAGGTGGTGCCGGAGCAGGGTGGCAAGGCATGATCGAACAGCTCGCGCGATGGGGCAAAATCGGCAGGACCGCGATCCGCCGCCAGATCGGCCGGCTCGATCCGGCATCGGCCGGCAAAAGCGCCGACGCTTCGATCCATCGTCACATCATTGCCGGCGCCGTACTGGTCGGCGTGCTCGTCTTTGGTCTCTGCGGCTGGGCCTCGACCGCGCAAATCTCCGGCGCGCTGATCGCGCAAGGCACCCTCGTCGTCGATTCCAACATCAAGAAGGTGCAGCACCCAACCGGCGGCGTGGTCGGCGAGGTGCGCGCGCACGACGGCGACCACGTCAAGGCCGGCGACGTCCTCATCCGGCTCGACGAGACCGTGACCCGCGCCAATCTTGCGATAGTCACAAAGGGCCTCAACCAGCTCTACGCGCGCAAGGCGCGGCTCGCCGCCGAACGTGACGGCGCCGATGCCATCGCCGTGCCGCGCGAGCTCGCCGGCCGTCTCGACGATCCCGATGTCAAGGCCGCGATCGACAGCGAGCGCAAGCTGTTCGAGTCGCGCCGCGGCGCCCGCCTTGGCGAGAAGGACCAGCTGCAGCAGCGCATCAAGCAGTTGCAGGACCAGATTACGGGGCTCACCGCGCAGCAGGAGGCCAAGGCGAAGGAGAGCGATCTGATCGAGCAGGAATTGGCCGGCGTGCGCGATCTGCGGCAGCGCAATCTGGTCCCGCTCAATCGCCTGACCTCGCTCGAGCGCGAGCAGGCCCAGCTGCAAGGCGCGCGCGGCCAGCTCATTGCCGGCGTTGCCGAGGCCAAGGGCCGGATCTCGGAAATCCAGCTGCAAATCCTCCAGGTCGATCAGGAGCTGTCGAGCGACGTCGCCAAGGAATTGCGGGACACCGACTCCAAGATCGGCGAATTCGTCGAGCGCAAGGTCACCGCCGAGGATCAGCTCAGGCGCACCGATATCCGCGCGCCACAGGACGGTGTCGTGTTTCAGTCGACGGCGAATACGGTCGGCGGCGTCGTCGCCGCCGGCGACCAGATCATGCAGATCGTGCCGGAGGCCGACCGGCTGCTGGTCGAGGTCAAGGTCGAGCCCAAGGACATCGATCAGGTCGCCTTCGGCCAGCCGGTTGTGTTGCGCTTCTCCGCCTTCAACCAGCGCACCACGCCGGAATTGAACGGCACGGTGGAGCGCATCGCCGCCGACACTTCGAATGACCAGCGCACCGGCTTGAGCTTCTACATCGTGCGCATTTCCATCAGTGACGCGGAGGTCGAGCGGCTCGGCGGCGTCAAGCTGACCCCGGGCATGCCGGTAGAGGCCTTCATCCAAACCGGCGAACGGACGCTCGTGTCCTACCTGGTCAAGCCGCTGCACGATCAACTGATGCGGTCGTTCCGCGAAAAATAAAATTTCCTCTTTATCTTCCGCTTCGCTACGCTTGGACCCATGAAATCGGTGACGCAGGCTTTGGCCCGCTGGGCGCGCTGGTTCGGTGTGGCGCGTGCGGTGTGTATCGTGCTGCTGTTCGCGCTCATACCGCTGCGCGTCATCGATCCGCCGCCGCTGCAGGAAGTGCGGCTGCGCAGCTTCGACCTGTTCCAGGTGCTGCGCCCGCGCGAGCAGCAGGCCCTCAGCCCAGTCGTCATCGTCGACATCGACGAGGCAAGCCTGAAGGAGATCGGGCAGTGGCCGTGGCCGCGTACCGTCGTGGCCGATCTCGTGAGCAAGCTGAAGGACCGGGGCGCGGTCGCGATCGGCTTCGACATCATTTTTGCCGAGCCCGACCGCATGTCGCCGGCCGTTGCCGTGGAAAGCTTCCGCGGCCTCGACGACGAGACCCGCAGCAAGCTCGCTAGCTTGCCGAGCAACGACGAAGTTTTGGCCGACGCGATGAAGCGCGCGCGGGTCATCGTCGGGCAATCCGGCTCGCCGCTGTCGCAACCGCGTTCGGACGCGGAAAAGGCATTGCAAACCGGATTCGCCATCATCGGTCCCGATCCGACGCCGCTCCTAGTGACCTTCAAGGGGCTCCTTCGCAACGTGCCGCTAATCGAGCAGGCGGCGGCCGGCCGCGGCGTCCTTTCGATCGATCCGGACCGCGACGGCATCATCCGTCGGGTGCCGGTGATCCTCACGGCGCAGGACGTGCTGGTGCCGTCGCTGGCCATGGAAATGTTGCGCGTCGTCACCGGCTCGGGCGCGATCCAGGTGCGCGCCGACGAAGCGGGTGTCCAATCGGTCGGGGTACGCGGGCTGGCGGTACCGACCGACAATCGCGGCCGGGTCTGGGTGCATTTCAACAAGATCGACCGCGAGCGCTCCTACGTCTCGGCCAAGGACCTGCTGCAAGGCCGGCTCCCGCCCGACCGGGTCCGCGGCCGGCTGGTGCTGGTCGGCACCTCGGCCATCGGCCTGTTCGACATCAAGACCACCCCGGTCGATGCGGCGATGCCCGGCGTCGAAGTGCACGCCCAGATTCTCGAAAGCGTGCTGACAAAGGCGCAATTGGCGCCGGTGCCCGACGCGATCGGCGCTGAGATCGTGATCGCTGTGCTGCTCGGCCTCGCCATCATCGTCGCCGCGCCGGCCTTGTCGCCGACCGTCGTCGTCGTGCTCGGTGCCGCAATGGTCGCGGGTCTCGTCGGCCTGTCGTGGTACCTGTTCGCCATGCACAGTCTGCTGCTCGATTTCACCTACCCACTGATGTCGAGCTGGCTGATCTATCTGGTGCTTACCTTCGTCAATTACTTCCGCGAGCAGCGGCAACGCCAGCAGATCCGCTCCGCCTTCGGCTACTACCTGTCGCCGCATATGGTCGAGCAGCTCGCCCGCTCGCCCGAGAAGCTGGTGCTCGGCGGCGAGGAGCGCCGCATGACGATTTTGTTCTCCGACGTACGCGGCTTCACCACCATATCCGAGCACTTTAAAGACAATCCGCAGGGGCTGACGCAGCTAATGAACCGGTTCCTGACGCCGCTCACCAACGCCATCATCGAGCGTAAGGGCACCATCGACAAATATATCGGCGACGCCATCATGGCGTTCTGGAACGCGCCGGTCGACGACGCCGAGCAGGAGGTCAATGCCTGCGACGCGGCGCTCGCGATGCAGGAACGCGCCGTCGAGCTCAACGCTGAGCTCAAGCAGGAAGCCGAAACCGGCGGCGGCACCTATATGCCGCTGCGCATCGGCATCGGGCTCAATACCGGCCCCTGCGTGGTCGGCAACATGGGCTCGGATTTCCGCTTCAACTATTCGGTGCTCGGCGACACCGTCAACGTCGCCTCGCGGCTCGAGGCCCGCACCAAGGACTATCGTCTGCCGCTCGTCATCGGCTCGCGCACCGCCGAGAGGGCGCAGGAAAAATTCACCACCATGGAGATCGACCTGATCCAGGTGAAGGGCAAGAAGGAGCCGGAGGCGGTGTTCACCGTGCTCGGCCGCTCGGCGCTCAAGGACGATCCGCATTGCACCGAACTGCGCGCGCTCAACGCGGACATGCTGGTGGCCTTCCGTAAGCAGGACTGGGACGGCGCGCTCGCGCTGATCGAGCGCTGCCGCAGCGCCGCCAACGGGCTCGACGTCGCCGGCCTCTACGACATGTATGTCGAGCGCATTTCAACCTATCGCGCCGATCCGCCGCCGCCCGACTGGGATGGCGTCTACGAAGCGGAGTCGAAGTAAAGCAGCATCGATCTGCCGGCGCTATACAGCCATAGCGCTCTTCGATTATATGGGACGGTTCGGTTTGCAACTAATCCCATTGGGGGAGGACTTAATGTACTGCCCGCGTTCCGTCGCACTTTGCAGTCTTGCCGCGCTCGGCCTCGCGCTCGGTCTCGGCGCCGCGCAAGCTGAAGACAAAACCTTCGAGTTGAAGCTTTCGCACTGGGTGCCGCCGTCGCATCCGCTGCAGAAGGCGATCGAGGATTGGGGCGACGACATCAAGAAGGCCTCGGGCGGCACCATCACCTACAAGGTCTTCCCGGCGCAGCAGCTCGGCAAGGCGTTCGACCATTACGACATGGCCAAGGACGCGATCGCCGACTTCGTCTACGTCAATCCGGGTTATCAGCCGGGACGCTTCCCGATCATCGCCGCCGGCGAACTGCCGTTCCTGGTCGGCCAGGCCAAGGGCGGCAACCGCGCCATCGACGCCTGGTACCGCAAGTATGCGGCCGCCGAGATGAAGGACACGCACTACTGCTTCTCCTTCGTACTCGACCCGCTGGCCTGGCACTCCAGCACCAAGAAGATCATGGTGCCCGACGACATCAGGGGTATGAAGGTGCGCCCGGCCCAGGGCACCATCGCGGCCTGGGTGACGCAGCTCGGCGGCACCAATGTGCAGTCGAGCGCGCCGGAAGTGCGCGACATTCTGGCCAAGGGCGTCGCCGACGCCGTCACCTTCCCATGGGGCTCGATGCTGCTGTTCGGCATCGACAAAGTGACCAAATACGACATGGAGGCGCCGCTCGGCTCGGTGATGTTCCAGTGGCTGATGGCGCCGGCGACCTACAACGCCATGTCGGCGGCGCAGAAGAAGGTGATCGACGATCACTGCACCGGCGAGTGGGCGGCCCGCTTCGCCGACCCGTGGGCCGACTTCGAGCATGCCGGCCTGGAGAAGCTGAAAGCGGAGCCGAGCCACGAGGTCTACAAGATCTCCGACGCACAGCTCGCCGAATGGAAGAAGTCGGCAGAGCCGCTGAAGCAGAAGTGGGCCGACGACGTGAAGAAGTCCGGCGGCGATCCCGACGCCATCTGGAAAGCGCTGCAAGCCTCGCTCAGCCAATACAACGCCGGCTTCTGACCGCATCGTCGCTCAGGTGACGGCGGCGGTCTTCGCGCCGCCGTCGCCATACGGTCCATCCGCATGTCCGAAGCCGAAGTTCACGTTGCCGGAGTTGCGCCGCCGCAAGCGCCGCGCCGGCGCAACCTGATGGACCGCTTCATCGACGGCATCGAATTGATCGCCGCGTTCTTCGTCGGCATCGTCGCGCTCGACATCTTCGTCTCGGTGATGCTGCGCTACTTCTTCAGCGTACAGATTCCCGACTCTTACGACTTCGGCCGACTGCTGCTCGGTATCCTCATTTTCTGGGGCATTGCCGCGACCTCCTATCGCGGCAATCACATCACCGTCGATCTGCTCTACGCCAATGTTGGGCCGCGGCTGCAACGCATCATCGACGTGTTCGCGACCTCGGTGCTGCTCTTCGTCGTCACGGTGCAGACCTACACTTTGTTCGACAAGGTCATGGTGACGCGCGCCGACCACGTCGCCACCTTCGATTTGCGGCTGCCGGTGTGGCCGTTCTTCTTGGTGGCCTGGCTCGGCGATGTCTCCGCCGTGCTCTTGATCGCCGTGCGCACCTACCGGTTGATCTTTCATCCCGAGCTGCTCGGCGGCCAATATCAGATGAAGCCGGTCGAGTGAGGCGGGCGCGATGCACTTGAGCACCGACGCCGTCGCCATCATCGGTTTCCTGAGCCTGTTCGCGCTGATGCTGGTGCGCGTGCCGGTCGGCATGGCGATGGGCCTGGTCGGCGTCTCTGGTTTCGCCTATCTGGTCGGCGGCGCGGCGGCGCTGAAAAATGTCGGGCTCACCTCGATGCGCACGGTGACCGACTACACGTTCGGCGTCATCCCGATGTTTCTCCTGATGGGCGCGTTCGTGTCCAATTCCGGCATGAGCCGCGAACTGTTCCGCGCCGCCAATTCTTTCCTCGGCCATTTCCGCGGCGGGCTCGGCATCGCCACCATCGCCGCCTGCGCCGGCTTCGCGGCGATCTCGGGCTCCTCGGTCGCAACGGCTGCGACCTTCGCCGCCGTCGCCTATCCGGAAATGCGCCGCTACAAGTACCCGCAGTCGTTCGCAACCGGCGTGATCGCCGCCGGCGGCACGCTCGGCGCCATGCTGCCGCCGTCCACCGTGCTTGCGGTCTACGGCATCATCACCGAGCAGGACATCGGCAAATTGTTCGTCGCCGGCGTCATTCCCGGGCTGATTGCCGCCGCCATGGACATGCTCACGGTGGTGCTCATCGGCCGCCTGCGGCCGAATTTTCTGCCCGCGACGCCGCGCCACAGCTGGCAGGAGCGCCGCGAAGGCTTGCGCGATATCTGGGCGACGCTGCTGCTGTTTTTCTTCGTCATCGGCGGCCTCTATGGCGGCCTGTTCACGCCGACCGAGGCCGGCGGCATGGGCGCCTCGGGCGCGTTGCTGATAGGCATCGTCCGCGGCCGCCTCAACCGCACCGAGATCCGCCGCTCGCTTTTGCAAGCTGTGCGCACCGCGGCCGCCGTCCTCACCGTGCTGATCGGCGCACTTTTGTTCGGCTATTTCCTCACCGTGACGCAGACGCCGCAGAAGGTGACGGAATTTCTCACCGGCCTCGGCCTCGGCCGTTACGGCGTGCTCGCCTTGATCATGATCATGTACATCGTGCTCGGCTGCCTGATGGACGCGCTCGCCATGATCATCCTGACCATCCCGATCATCTTTCCGGTGATCACCCAGCTCGGCTTCGACCCGATCTGGTTCGGCGTCATCATCGTCATGACGGTGGAGCTCGGTCTCATCCATCCGCCGGTCGGCATGAACGTGTTCGTGATAAAAAGCGTGGTCCAGGACGTCAGCTTCTCAACGATCTTCATCGGCGTGCTGCCGTTCATCGTCACCGACATCATTCGCCTGGTGATCCTGATCTCATTCCCGACGCTGGCGCTGTGGCTGCCGTCGCATATGGGATAGCGCGCCTCGATCGCCGATGGCTTCGCATGGCCGCCGGTCAGAGGGGAGCGACACCAAAATGTCGATCGCAAAGGTCTCGGGCTTGCCGGCAAAGCCCCGCCAATTGGGCAGGACATCGACGACACCACGCTTGTCGATCGTGAGATGGATTTGGGTGTCGTCGCGCATCAGGACGCAGCTCTTGTCGCCGACCGGACACATGAACGCGATGCCGGATTTCCTCATGCCGCCCAATAGGCGATCAAGATGCACGCCACCATGCGATTGCTGGGTTCGGCCCGGGCGAGGCCGGCTATAAGCCACCGCCCGAGCGCGGTGAAACGCCGGCGCGGCGGTGCGGGCGAAAAAAAATCGTCGTGACGGCGTGAATACTCGCCGAACGTGGTTTATCCGGCATCAAGGCCGGGGCGAAAGGCTACTCGCTCAAGCATGGCAGAGACGATCTGGCGCACCGGTTCGTGAATTTGCCAGGCCAACCGCGGCGGCTCCGCGTCCCGCGCGACCCGAATACGCTGAGCCGCGTCGTGTTTTATTGTTACCAGCACTGCGATACTGGATCCATCTCTTCCAAATGCAGCGGTAGGTCGAGCGCGACGGTCTGGGCGCCAGAAGCGTCCCGAGCGATGCGGCTTTCCGGACGACGCAATGGACTAGACAATGACCCAGTAAACCCGGCATGGCAGTGTCCCAAAACTTGGAACGAAGGGGGGAACGATGGATTTGAAGCTTGCCGGCCGCACCGCGCTCATCACCGGCAGCTCGAAGGGCATTGGGCTTGGGGTGGCGCAATGGTTTGCGCGCGAGGGCGTGCATGTGTGCCTGGTGGCGCGCTCGACCGACCCGCTGCAGAAGGAGGCGGCCGCGATCCGCACCGCGACCGGCGTCGCTGCGCAGACGCTTTCCGCCGACCTTGCCGACGCGGCCGCCCGCGAGCGTGTGTTCAAGGCGCTTCCCGACGTCGACATCCTGGTGAACAATGCCGGCGCCATTCCGGGCGGCACGCTTGACGACGTCGAGGAACCGGCGTGGCGCGCCGGCTGGGACCTCAAGCTCTACGGCTATGTCGGCTTGACCAGGCTCTATTTGCGCAAGATGCGCGAGCGCAAGCGCGGCGTCATCATCAACATCATCGGGCTCGGCGGCGAGCGGCTCGACGCCACTTACATCGCCGGCGCCATGGGCAATGCCGGCCTGATGGCGTTCACCCGAGCCATCGGCGGCACCAGCATCGACGACGGCGTGCGCGTCGTCGGCGTCAATCCAGGACCGGTGCTGACCGACCGTGTCGAAATGCTCGGCAGGAAACGCGCGGTGCGGCTCTACGGCGACGAGAGCCGCTGGAAGGAAAGCTTCGCCAAAATGCCGTACGGCCGTCCGGCCACGACCGACGAGATCGCTGCGACCGTGGTGTTCCTCGCCTCCGATCTGTCGTCGTACACCAGCGGCACCATCGTCACCATCGACGGCGGCCTCGCCCATCGCGGCGGCATGCCATGAGCGGCGCGCGACCGGCTTACGGCGCTCCGCCGTAATACACACCGAGGTCGCGCTGGATCATGAGCCGGATGAACGGATCGGGATCGATGCCGAGATAATCGTTGCCGCTATAGATCGGTCCGCAGGGAAACAGATTGCCGCCGCGGCAAGTGGCGGTGCTGTTGGCCGCCTGCGGCCGCGTCGCTACCTGCCGCTTGGTCTTGGTCGCCGCCTCGGCGCTCGATGCAATCGTCAAAGTGATAATACAGAGCAGAAGCCCGAGCGGGCGTGCTCGCCGGCTTTTCGTCACGACGTTTTCTCCCTCCGCGCGCAACGCATCTCGCGCGATGGAGAAATAAACACCGCGCTGTGCCGCATAGTCCGGCGCGTTCCGCAGAGGGCTTCGGCAGCCCGGGGCTTCTACTTCTGAATTTAGGAAATCAGCCTAGCTGCGCCCGCCGCCGGCGAGCACTGCGCGGGTCGGCCGGTCGGGGCCGAAGTCGTCGACGCTGTCGATGGCGAGGATATCGGCCAAGCGCGTGCGGGCGCGATTGACGCGGCTCTTGATGGTACCGACGGCGCAGCCGCAGATGCCAGCGGCATCCTCGTAGGAGAAGCCGGAAGCGCCGACCAGTATTAGAGCCTCGCGCTGGTCCGGCGGCAATTTGGCGAGCGCGGAGCGGAATTCCTCGAGCTCGACGCGACCGGTCTGTTCGGGGTGCGATTTCAGCGTCTCGGCATAGCGGCCGTCGGCGTCTTCGACCTCGCGCCGGCGCTTGCGGTATTCCGAGCGGAACAGGTTGCGCAGGATCGTGAACAGCCATGCCGGCATGTTGGTGCCAGGCTGAAACGAGTCGATATGGGAGAGCGCGCGCAACAGCGTCTCCTGCACCAGATCGTCGGCGCGGTCGATGTTGCCGCTGAGCGAAATGGCGAACGCGCGCAAGCTCGGCACGGTCGCTAGAACCTCGTCGCGGATCGCAGGGTCGAGTTTCATGCGGACAAATGCCTCGTTTTAGTCTTGTTCGCTCAGACGGCGGACCAAGTCGGCGATATGCGAAGGCACGCCCTGATCGACGACCTCGTCGTACATCGCGCGAAGCTGCTGGCCGATCTTGGCCTGAACTTCGCGCCCGAGCCGCACGTGGGGCTTGGTCACGTTGGCTTGTGTGCCCATTGCATCCGGACTCTCAGGTTTGTCTGAAGCCGTTTTGGCCATTTCCGGCTCCACCGCCTCAAGGTTGGTTCTACGGTTCTTCATGTCGTCAGCTTTGCCCCGCTCACCCATCCACGAGCCCTCGCATTAGCCCCGAAAGACCCCCTCGACCCTTCGCCAACGCGCGGTTTTGGCTATAGTTCCCGGGGCTCGGAACTTTTTTGGGAACTTTCGCCCGACCGCCGCGTTTTGCCCGGGACCCTGAAGGGGAGGGAAGTTGTGTCGACCTCGCAAGCCGTTCTGCAACATCTACCGTTTCTACGCCGCTATGCTCGGGCCCTGACCGGCAATCAGGCCTCCGGCGACGCCTATGTGGCGGCCACCCTGGAATCCCTGATCGCCAGCCCCAACCTGCTGGCGGAAAGCCGGAATTCGCGCGTGGCGCTGTACAGCCTGTTCACCAAGATTTGGAATTCGATCGCCGTGAACGGCAAGCCCGAAGCGGGCACCAGCGTCCTGCCGCCGGAGCATCACCTCACCCAGATTACGCCGCGCCCGCGCCAGGCGTTTCTGCTGGTCGCGCTGGAGGGCTTTTCCGAGGAGGAAGCCGCCGAAATCCTCAACTGCGACCTTGGGACGTTGCGCGCCCTGGTCGAGGAGTCCGGCCGGGAGCTGGCGGCCGAAATCGCCACCGACGTGCTCATCATCGAGGATGAGACCTTCATCGCCATGGATATCGAGGCTCTGGTGGAAAGCCTGGGCCATAAAGTCATCGGCATCGCCCGCACCCATAGCGAGGCGGTGGCACTGGCGAAACAGAAGCGCCCGGGCCTCATCCTGGCCGATATCCAGCTGGCCGACGGCAGTTCGGGCCTCGATGCGGTCAACGAGCTTCTGGGCTCGTTCGAGGTGCCGGTGATCTTCATCACCGCCTATCCGGAGCGCTTCCTCACCGGGCAACGGCCCGAGCCGGCCTTCCTGATCGCCAAGCCGTTCCAGCTCGCGGTGGTCTCGGCGGTGGTCAGCCAGGCGCTGTTCTTCGGCCGCAAGGCGCGTCAGCGCGGCCGCTATCCGCTCGAACGCCAGCCGACCGCATAGGTCTCGTCATTCCGGAGCCGAGCGTCAGCGAGGAACCCGGAATCCATACTCCCCGCGCCCTGAAACACTGGCACCCACGCCAGGACCTCGACCTATTGGGATTATGGATTCCGAGCTGACGTCCCGCGAAACTTTAAGGGCGCAGCCGATCGGCATGTCGGCTGCGCCCGCTTTGGCCGGCCAAGCACGGGGGGAGGGGGAAAGGACCGGCCGGCCTTTTCGATAAAGCGTGGCCGCGCCGAATGTTCCGATGCGGTCATTTCGCCACGCCCGTGGGTCCGTGACGCGGGCGGAAAATATTCCAAGAAATCCAGGGCTTTTGAGCGCCCGGGGTAGGGCGGGCCGGCGAAATTTTCCATCACGAACCAGTGACCCCGAGGAAACCAGGGAACGCCTTGCCGACACACATGTTCAGGGAACGTCGAACGGTGCGGTACGGAGCTGATCCAATGATGGCCAAGACCAAGAAATTGTCGCTACGCATGGCAAGCGCCGCGAGCGTCCTGGCGCTGACGGGTTTCTTTGCCGTCGGCATCGACCCGTTCCTGAGCGCCGCCGCCGACCAGGCGACGACCGTGCCTGCGAGCTCCGCGCCGGCGATGACGGTGAACCGCGCCATGAAGGGCGACCGGCTGCCGCTCGTCCCACCGGCCGCTTTCACCCCCGACCAAGGCAACCGCGTGGTGCCCCAATCGCAGCCGCAGGCGCAAATGCCGTTTGCCTGCGATGCGGCCTTCAGCACCATCCAGGTGCGGCGTTCGGCCAACGTCTATCGCCGCTGCATGGCCTAAGTCAGAAGGCGTGACTTAACCTCCGACCCGGTGCCGCGGCGAGCCGCGCGCCGGGTTTTGCCCTTTCAATCCAATAGCTTGCAATCCGAGAGCTTGTCGAAGCGCGCGACGCCTCACGGAGAACCATTCCGGGCAGGGGAGCGACTCATAGACGGCATGAGCGAAGGTGCCGAAGGGGCCCCGGTGCAAATGGGCGTGGGGCGCTGAGGTTTCGGAACTTTCGACTCGCTGCTCGATTGAAAACAACGCAACCACGGCGGAGCGCGTATCATGACAGGGTTTCGGGGACTTTGCAGGATTGCAATTTATGCGGCCTTGATGGCGGGGACGGTGGTCCCGGCCTCGGCGCAGATGCTTTCTTTTGCGCCGATCGACCGCAACAGCACGGCCTTCCCTCAAGCGGCGCCGCAGGCGCCAAGCAACGATGCGCTTGTGGCGCCCGATGAATTGCCGACGGCGCTGCGCCGCCAGATCGTCGCCTATTCGGGCAACGAGCCGGTCGGCACGATCATCGTCGACACCGCGCACACCTATCTCTACCTGACGCTCGGCAGCGGCCGGGCCATGCGCTACGGCATCGGAGTTGGCCGCGACGGATTCACTTGGTCGGGCGTGCAGAACATCACCAAGAAGGCGGAGTGGCCGGATTGGACGCCGCCGCCGCAAATGATCGCACGACAGCCATACCTGCCGCGCTGGGTCGGCGGCGGTCCGGGCAATCCGCTCGGCGCGCGCGCCATGTATCTCGGCTCGACCGACTACCGCATTCACGGCACCAACGATCCGACCACCATCGGCAAGCACGTGTCGAGCGGCTGCATCCGGTTGCAGAACGCCGACGTGATCGATCTCTATAGCCGCGTCAATGTCGGGACCAGGGTGATCGTGCTGCCGAACGCGTCGCGTCAGGCCTCGGTTGAGCCCGCCGTCTCGGTTCAAGGCGGCCGCGGTGCGCCGATGACGGCGCGGATCGAAGTACGGCCGGCCGCCAGCGAGGCGCCTGCGCCGCCGGCACAGACGCAGGTGTCCCTGGTGTCGTCGCCGCGCGTCAGCATCTTGGGAATCCCGCTCCGCGGCTTGTGATCGCGCGGCGAGTTCCACTACCCAAGGCCGAAGCGGTAACGCCTCGGCCTATTTCTTTGCCGCAATCCCATGCCGATATTAATTGTGTGAGGGGTAACAACGTGAGTGCGACGGGATGGATGTGTCCAACCTCGGCACGGCAGCGGCTCCCCTGAGGTCCCGCGGCGACGACGGCGAGCGGCTCAAGCTCGAAGACGAACTGCGCAACCGCGCGCGGCAGCAGGAAGCGCTGGCGCAGCTCGCCGAGCGCGCCCTGATCGAGCCCGATCTTGAACGGCTGCTCAACGATGCCGTTTCCACGGTGGCGGTCAATCTCGCGGTGGACTTCGTGAAAATCCTCGAGCTGCTGCCCGGCGGCAACGAACTGTTGCTGCGCGCCGGCTACGGCTGGGGGACGGATTCGGTCGGCGCAGTCCTGACCTCGATCGGCCAGAACAGCTACGCGCGCTATACGTTGAATTCCGCGGTGCCGGTGGTCACCGGCGATTTTGCCGGCGAGACACGGTTCGAGATCGAGACCTATCTCAAGGACCACGCCTGCGTCAGCGGCATGCGCGCGACCATTGCCGGCCGCGATGGCCGCGCCTACGGCATCCTCGGCGTCTGCACCAACAAGCCGCGCCGGTTCGCGCCGGAGGACACCGCGTTCCTCGCTGCCGTCGCCAACCTTCTGGCCAGCGCCATCCAGCGCCGCCAGCTCGAGCAGCGCCACGAATTGATGATCCGCGACATGCGGCATCGCTCCGGCAATCTGTTCTCGCAGCTTCTGGCGCTGTTCTCGCAGACCGCGAAGAACTCAAAGAGCATCGCCGATCTCGCCAGCAAATATCAGGCCCGCGTGCTCGCCATGGCGAGTGCCCACCGCCTGATCACCGAGGGCGGCTGGCAATCGACCCCGATCATGGAGCTGCTCTACGTCGTGCTCGGGCCCTATCTCGACCGGGTGACGTTCAGCGGCCCGAACGTCGATCTCGAGCCCGATTCGATCTTCAATTTGAGCGCCGCGCTGCACGAGCTCGCCGCCAACGCCATCAAGCACGGCAGCCTGTCGCGGCCCAAGGGCCAGCTCGACCTCGCCTGGTCGGTGAGCCGCACCGAGCGCGGCATGACGCTCACCCTCGACTGGGTCGAGAAGAACGGCCCGCCGACGCGCCTGCCGCGCCGCTTCGGCTTCGGCTCGCGACTGTTGTCGCTGGTCATCGAGCGGCAGTTGAACGGCGAGGTGCAGCGTACCTTTTCGCGGAACGGCCTTGCCGTGCACATGGTGGTGCCGCTGACGCATGAGCGCTGGCCGAGCCCCGTCGCGACGGTGGGCGAGAAAGCCGACCACGCCTAGGGGTGCACGTCTTCGGTAAACCAGTCGGTCGGCAGGTCGTGGCCGGCGCCGGCCGCCTTGGCCTTGCGGTAAAGCAGCGCGCCAGCGGCGGCGAACTGATAGCCGAGCCCGAGATTGTTGAGAAAGCAGGTGACCTCGGCGTCGGAGCCGCGGCCCTGGGCGCGGCCGACGATGAGGTCCGGTAAGGTCGGCAATTTGGCGAGATCGATGGCATCGGCATTGGCCCAGCCGCGGCCGCTGCCGGTCTCCGCCGGCACGATGCCCTTGGTCGCCGCGTGAATGGGCTTGGCGTCGTGCACATGGATGGCGACGCGGTCGGCGCGCTTGACCGCCTTCGGCTCGATTTCGGGAATCTTAATCGAGCTTAAGTGCACGCCGGGCTCGATCCAGCGCTCGAAGAAAATATTGTCGACACTGTTGGTGGCGCACATCACGATGTCGGCGCCCTTGATGGCGTCCTCGGGCTGCGCCACCGGCGTGACCTCGATGCCGAGCGCTTCGCTCATCTGCCGGCAAAACGCGGCGCGGTTCTCGGCGTTGGGGCTGAAGCAGCGGATAGTTTCGATGTCGCGCACCGCGCAGGCCGCCATCAATTGGGTGCCGGCCTGCCAGCCGGAGCCGAGAATACCGACGCTGGCCGCATCCTTGCGCGCCAGATATTTGGCGCCGAGTCCGTTGGCGGCGCCGACGCGCAGCCGCTGCATCACGCCGTCGGGAAAGATCGCGAGCGGCTCGCCGGTCTCGGTCGAGAACAACAGCACCAGGCCGACATAGCGCTTGCCCGGCGCCGCCGGCACCTTCTCGCGGCGCACGTTGTTGCCCTTCTTCGGCCAGGTGACGATGTCGGAATTGATGCGCACCGCGCCGACGCCGAATTTCGGAATGACGCCGTCCATGGATTTGAGGCTGTATAGCGCGTCGTCGCGCGCGGTCGGCGCGAAGCAGTCGGAACGGGTGCGCGATACGCCGCGGCCTTCAGCGAGCTCGGCGTAGGCTTCCTCAAGCACCTCGATGCATTGCGGCATGGTGATCAAGTTGCCGACGTCGTCGTTGGAGAGAATGAGGGTCATCAGGCTTGCACGCTGGTCATTGGTCAAAGGGCGAGCGTCGCATCATAATGGCGCCGGGCCGAATAGATAGAGACAGCCATGACCCAAAATACTGACCGAGATACGCACCAAGATGCCAATCGAGACACCAATCCGTTCCGTTTGTTCCCCTACCAGGCCATCGTCGACCGGCCGCCGATCGCCTGGCCGAACGGCGCTCGCGTCGCGGTTTGGGTGATCCCCAATATCGAGCACTTCCACATCGAGTTCGGCGCGCAGGCGCCCGATATCCGCAATCATTCGCGGAGGGATTACGGCAACCGCGTCGGCGTGTGGCGCATCATGGAAGTTCTGGAAAAGCACGGCGTGCGCGGCACAGTAGCGCTCAACGCCGAGGTCGGGCGTTTCTATCCGCGCATCGTGGAAGAGGCGGTGAAGCGAAAATGGGAGTTGATGGGCCACGGGCTCACCAATTCCGTCATGCTCAGCGGCATGACCATCCCGCAGGAGACCGCGGTGATTACCGAGGCCCGCGCGGTGATCGAGCAATGGGGCCAGAAGATGCGCGGCTGGCTCGGCCCGGGCCTTACCGAGACCTGGCACACGCTCGATCTGCTCCGCCAGAACGCCGTCGACTATGTATGCGACTGGGTCAACGACGATCTGCCCTATCGCATGAACAACGGGCTCTATTCAATCCCGTATTCGATCGAGTTGAACGACATGCCGCTGTTCAACATGCCGAGCATCTCGATCGGCGATTTCTACTGCAGGATCTGCGAGAGCTTCGACGTGCTCTACGCCGAGGGCGAGAAGAACGGCCGGGTGATGGCGATCGCGCTGCATCCATTCCTGATCGGCGTGCCGCATCGCATCCGCACGCTCGACCGCGCGCTCGCCTATATCGCCGGCCACGGCAAGGTCTGGTTCGCCACCGGCTCCGAGATCATCGACGCCTATCGGCGGCAGGAGAAATGATTCTCCACTCTTCCTTCCCGCCGATAAATCGCTAGAGTGCCGGCCCGCAAAACCGGGCAGGGGAGACGCAAGCCACCATGAGTCAAGACGTCGTCAGTTTTCAATCCGCGGGTTTGCGCCTGCATGGCGTGCTAAGCGTGCCTGAGGGCGTGAAATCCGGCGAGAAGCGCGCCGCCTTCCTGGTGCTGCACGGCTTCGGCTCCAACAGCGAGAGCCCGACCTGCATCACGCCGGCGCGTATCCTCAACGAGTTCGGCTACGTCACGCTGCGCTTCGACATGCGCGGCTGCGGCAAGAGCGAGGGCGAGTTCGGCCGGGTCATCTGTCTCGAGCAGGTCGAGGACACCGCCAACGCGCTCGAATTCTTGGCCAAGCATCCGCCGGTCGACGGCAACCGCATCGGCGTGATCGGCTCGAGCTTCGGCGGCGCGGTCGGCGTCTATGCGGGCGGCACCAATCCGCGCGTCGCCGCGGTGATTTCCAACGGCGGCTGGGGCCACGGCGAGCGCAAATTCCGTGGCCAGCATCCGACACCCGAGGCCTGGGCGCGTTTCACCAAGATGCTGGAGGAGGGCCGCGCCCACCGCGCCCGCACCGGGACGTCGCTGATGGTGCCGCGTTACGACATCGTGCCGATTCCCGACCATGTGCGGCAAAATCTCGAGAAGCAGAAGGTCGGCATGCTTGCGCCGAACTCTGTTGAGATGTTCCCGGCCGAAACCGCGCAGAGCATGTTCGACTTCCGCGCCGAGGAGGTGGTCGGCAACATCGCGCCGCGGCCGCTGCTGCTGATCCACGCCGCCAAGGATTCGGTGACGCCGACCGAGCAGTCTGTCGAGATGTTCAAGCGCGCCGGCCAGCCCGCCGAGCTGCACCTGTTCTCAGGCCTCGATCACTTCCTGTTTGCCGAGAAGTCGACGCGGGTTTGGACCATGATGCGCGGCTGGCTCGACAATTATTTCCCCGTGGTGAAGTAGGCAAAGCGCAGGCATGAGCCGCAACAGCATTCTCGTCGGTCACGACGAGCTCGGCCGCTTCATCCGCGAAACCTTGACTTCCGCGGGTGCCCGCGAGGCCGACGCGGCGGTGGTCGCCGAAGGTCTGGTGTGGGCCAATCTGCGCGGCGGCGACGGCCACGGCGTGTCGCGGCTGCCGCGGTATCTCAACATCCTCGCCCACGGCGAGATCGACGTGAAAGCAAAGCCGCGGCTTATACACGACCGCGGCGCCAGCTTGGTCATGGAATGCGATCACGGTTTCGGCCCGGTTGCGGTGATGCAGGCCGCGGCGCTCGCCGTCGCGCGGGCGAAGCAGCTCGGCGTCTGCTTTGCGCTTATCCGCCAGACCACCCACACCGGCGCCATCGGCCGCTACGCGCAGTGGATTGCGCAGCAGGACTGCGCCGCGCTGATCCTGGGCGCCGGGCCGACCTTGATGGCCTTTCACGGCGCCCGCGTCGCAAGCCTGTCGACGAGCCCGATCGCGATCGCAGTGCCGAGCGGCAACGGGCCGATCCTGCTCGACATGGCATCGAGCGCCGTCGCCAACGGCAAGATCCTGCAGGCGCGCAACACCGGCGAAGCGCTGCCCGCAGGCACCGTGCTTACCGCCGAGGGCGAGCCGACCACCGACGCCAAGGAGGCCGAGACGCTGCTGCCGCTCGGCGGCCCGAAGGGCTCAGGGCTCGGCCTGATGTTCGAAATGCTGACGAGCGTGCTCGCTGCCGCGCCGATCCAGGCCCGCGCCATCGGGCCGGAAAAGCGCGACCGCCATACCGGCAATACGGGGCTCCTTGTCATCGACGTCGCGACCTTTCGTTCGCTCGCCGGTTTCACAAACGACGCCGACGCGCTCACCGCCGCCATCAAGGGCCTGCCGCGGCAGGCCGGCTTCGACGAGCTCATGCTGCCCGGTGAGCGCTCGCAACGCACCGAAGCGAGACGCCGCAAGGACGGCATTCCGATCCCGGCGAAGCTTTGGGAGGAGCTGGAAGGAATCGCAAAGAAGCGCGGGCTGAAAATGCTGGCCACCCTTCCTCACCCGCGCTAGCGGGGGAGGATCGAGCTACACCTCGCTATTATGAACCACCGGCACAAACGCATAGCCGCTGCCCGAGCGGGTGGCGTGGCCGAGCGCAGGGAACGGCAGGTGGCCGCCGGAGAACAGCAGGCGATCGGTCGTCACCATATCGAGCACGCGCTTGCGGTTGGCAAGCGCCGCCGGCCCATCGGTGTCGAACCCGACCGAGCGTTCCGGATCGGGAAATTGCAGCGCCAGGCAGTGCACGATGTCGCCGAAGATGAGGAAGTCGCCGCCCGGCGGCGAGACGCGCACCATGCTGTGGCCGACGGTGTGGCCGTAGCAGGCGGCCGCGCGCACGCCAGGCGCGAACTCGATGCCGTCCTTGTAGAGGCTGAGCTTGCCAGCGGCGGCATAGGGCTTGATGGCGTTGACGGCGAGATCGAAGAAGCCGCGGAATTCCTCCGGCGCCTTGCCGCGGATATCGGCCGAGGTCCAGAAGCTGTGGTCGTTCTCGTTGACGTGCAACGTGGCGTTCGGAAACAGCATCTTGTGGTCGCTGGTAATGACGCCGGGGATATGGTCAGGATGCGGGTGGGTGATGACGACGGCGTCGATCGCGGCCGGGCTGATGCCGGCCGCGGCGAGGTTTTGCGGCAGCCGGCCGATCGACGGCGCGAAGTGCGTACCGCCGCCGGCATCGACCAGGATGAGCTTCTGGCCGGTATTGATCAGCCAGACATTGATCGGCGTGATGAAGCCCGTTTTCGGCAGATGGGCGTCGCGCAGAAGTTTCTCGGCGCCGGCCTCGTCGCCGGTGAACATGGTCGCGTCGAGCGTCAGGTTGCCGTCGCTGATCACGGTCACCTCGTAGCTGCCGACCTTGTGCCGATAGAAGGCGGGTGCCTGGGTGCCGGCCAATGGCGCTGCCATGTCTCACTCCCTTGAACTTGATTGCCTCGCTGTGGGATCGCGAGCGACCAGGATACCAAAAGGCCTTACGCCTCCGCTAGCTTCAGGCCGATATAGCGGTCGAGCGTGGCATGGTCGGCGAGGAGTTGCGCGGAGGGACCGGCATGGACGATGCGGCCTCGTTCGAGCACCAGCGCCGATTGGGTGAGCGACAGTGCGATGTCGGCGTGCTGCTCGACCAGAATGAAGGCACCGGCGTTTTCTTCCGTCATGCGGCGGATCGCGGCAGCGAGTTCCTCGACCACGATCGGCGCGAGCCCTTCCAGCGGCTCATCGAGCAGCAGCAGCGCCGGATTGGTCATCAGCGCGCGGGCAATCGCGAGCATCTGCTGCTCGCCGCCGGAGAGCTGGTTGCCGAGATTGCGCCGCCGCTCGGCCATGCGCGGGAACAGGTCGTAGACGGCGGCGAGCGTCCAGCGGCCGGGGCGCGCCGCCACGGTGAGATTTTCCTCGACCGTCAGCGTGGTGAAAATCTCGCGTTCCTGGGCCACCCAGCCGATGCCGGCCTGTGCCCGACGGTGCGGCTGCCAGGTCGCAATGTCGTCGCCGCGCCAGACGACGCGGCCGCGGCCGACTTGGGTGTATCCCATGATGGTGAGTAGGAGCGTCGATTTGCCGACGCCGTTGCGGCCGAGCACGGCAAGGCCCCCGTGATCCGGCAGGTCGAACGAAATGCCGTCGAGCACGACGGCCGAACCATAGCCGGCGCGGATGTCGTTCAAGGAAAGGAGCGCGTTGTTCATCGTTGAGTTCATGGCGCGGCTCCGTGCCGCGCCTTGCCGAGATAGACGGCGCGCACCTGCGGGTCGGCGGCGATCTCGGCCGGCGTGCCTTCGACCAGCACGCGGCCGCCGACCATGACGATGACGCGCGAGGCGAAGCGAAACACGAGATCCATGTCGTGCTCGATGAAGAGCACGGTGATGTCGCGCGATAGGCCGGCGATGGCGGCGAACAGTTCGCGGCTTTCCCCGCGCGGCACGCCGGCCGCCGGCTCGTCGAGCAGCAGCACCTTCGGCTTCGCGGCAAGCGCCAGCGCGATCTCGAGCAGGCGCTGCTGGCCGTAGGCGAGCTCGCGGGTCAGACGATGGCAGACGGGCCCGAGTGTCAGCGCCGAGAGAATATCGTAGGCCTCGTCGATCTCGTCGCTATAGGCCGTGAGCCTATTCCACCAGGTGCGCGCCACCTGGCGCCGTTCGCACACCGCGAGCGTCACCGATTCCAGCGCCGTGAGGTGAGGGAATAGTGTGCTGATCTGAAAGGTGCGAACGAGGCCGCGCCGCACCCGCTCGTGCGGCGGCAGCGCAGTGATGTCGTCGGGCCCAAGAAAGATTTGGCCGGAGTCCGGCGCCAGCATGCCGGTCATCAGGTTGATCAGCGTGGTCTTGCCGGCGCCGTTGGGCCCGATCAGCGCGTAGCGCATGCCGGGCGGCAAAATAAGTTCGACGTCGGCGGCGACGATCAGCGAGCCGAAGCTCTTGTTGACGCCGCGGGCGGCAAGCGCACCCTCGCTCACGGTTTGCCTCTTACGCGCCGCGCCAAATTCTCAAGCCCGCCGAGAATGCCGTTGGGGAGCAGCATGACCACGGCGATCAGCAAGAGCCCGATCCAGAAATACCAGTATTGCGGATTGAGTCCGGAGAATTGGTCACGCGCCACCATGTAGACGGCGGCGCCGATCAGGCCGCCATAGAGCCGCCCGGTGCCGCCGAGGATCAGCATGACCAGCACATCGGCCGAGCGCTGAAAGCCGAGCGCTTCGAGCGACACTGTCTCGGTGGTTTGCGTTAGCATGGCGCCGGCGATGCCGGCGATGATGGCGGCGATAGTGTAGATGGTTCGGATATGGGTCCGGGTCGGCGCGCCGATCGCCGGCATGCGCAAGCCGTTTTCGCGAATGCCGCGCAGCGCCAGCCCGAACGGCGAATGAATGATGCGGCGGGCAATCAAAAAGATGATGAACAGCCCGGCGAGCGAATAAGAATAAGCGGTATAGCCGTAGAGATCGAAACGAAGCCTGCCGAAGATCGGCCAGGTGTGGACGCCTTGCAGGCCGTCAAAGCCGCCGGTGAGCCAACTCACGCTGTTGGCCGCCTCCTGCAGCACGAGCCCGATGCCGAGCGTGATCATGATCAGCGCGAGATGACGAAACCGCGCGATGATGAAGCTCGTGAGATAGCCGAAGATGCCGGCGGCGATCGCGGCGGCGAGGAGCCCGGTGAGCGGCTCACCCCAGCCAAGCTTCGCCGAAAGCAGCCCCGCCGTGTAGGCGCCGACGCCGAAATAGGCGGCGTGGCCGAGCGAGACGATGCCGGAGAAACCGAGAATGAGGTCGAGCGACAGTACGAACAGCGCCGTGATCGCGATCTGACTCGCCAGCACGAGATAATCGGGCGCCAGCACGAACGGCAGCAACGTCGCGAGCCAGAACGCGATCTCGCTCCAACGCCAGCGGATTTGGTCGCGCAGAAATTCGTGCGGCCCGGCGATCGTCTCACTCGTCACGCCTAGCGTCTCCCGAACAGGCCGGTCGGCCGCCACATCAGCAGCACGATCATCACCAGATAGATGAGAAAGGCGCCGACCGCGGGCACGTAATACTTGCCGGCAATATCGCTCACGCCGAGCAGCATGGCCGCGGCAAACGATCCCGCGATCGAGCCGAGCCCGCCGACCGAGACGACGATCAGCACGTAAATGAGATAAGTCAGGGCAAACGAAGGGTCGAGCCCGATCATTGCGATGGCAAGCGCTCCGCCGAGGCCGGCGAGGCCGCTACCGAGTGCGAAAGTCACGGCGAACAGGCCGTCGACATTGATGCCGAGACCGCGCGCCATGCGCTGGTTATTCACCGCAGCGCGGACCTTCGCCCCGAAGCGGGTTGTTTCCAGGGTTACCGCGAGCACAACCGTGATCAGCATGGCGGTGACGATCAGGAACAGCCGGTAGATTGCGAAATCCAGACCGGCGAAGTGGATCGAGCCGAGCAGATAGGGCGGCAACCGCACCGGCTGCTGGTCGGTGCCGTAGATGTAGGCCGCGCCCGCGACCGAGACGAATACGATGCCGATGGTGAGCAGGCACTGTTCGAGGTCGCTGGCCCTGTAGAAGTGCCGGAAGAAGATACGCTCCAGGACCACGCTGGCGGCGGCAGCAACAAGGAACGCCGCCGGCAGCGTCGCCAGGAACGGCCAGCCGGTGGTGTTCATCAGGGTGACCGTGACATAGCCGCCGAGCATGGCGAAGCTGCAATGCGCCAGGTTGACGAAATTCATCATGCCGAGCGTCACCGATAGCCCGACCGACATCAAAAACAGCAGCATGCCGTAGGCGAAGCCGTCGAACAGCACGCCGAAGACTGGAGGCATGGACGGCCGCCTACAGTGGTGGAGCGCGGCTTAGTGCGTCATGCGCGCCTTGGCCGGATCCTTGACGTTCGGCACGCTAGCGATCTCGACGTTGCGCAGCCCGCCGCCGACTTTCTCGACGCGGCGGATGTAAACGGTCTGCACGATGTCGCGGGTTTCCGGATCGATCATCATCGGGCCGCGCGGGCTTTCCCAGCTCATGCCTTTGGCGGCGGCGATCAGCGCGTCACCGTCGGTCTTGCCGCCGGTCTTCTTCAGCGCCTCGTAGATCAGGTGCGTGCCGTCGTAGCCGCCGATCGAGAAGATGTCGGGATTGCGATGGAATTCGTCGTTGTAGGCTTTGACGAACTCCTTGTTCTTCGCCGAGTCGTGATTGTAGTCGTAGTTCGCGACCGTGATGATGCCGATCGCCGGGTCGCCCATGCCTTGCAGCGCGCTCTCGAAACCGAGCGCGTCCTGGCCGAGGATCATGGTCTTCTTCGGATCGATGCCGCGCTCGGCCAGCGCCTTGCCGACCGCAAGCGGCTGCGCGCCGCCCGGAATCCAGATGTAGATGCCGTCCGGGCTCTTGTCCTTGGCGGCCTGGATGAAAGCGGAGAAATCGGGGTTGGCCACCGGGAAGCGCACCGAGCCGACGATCTCGCCGCCGCCTTCCTTGAAGCCGGTCTGGAACCAGGTCTCGGCGTCGATGCCGGGGCCGTAGTCGGAGACCATGCTGTAGATCTTTTTCATGCCGTTCTTGGCCGCCCAGTTGCCGAGCGTGTAGTTGAGCTGCGGCGTGGTCGCCGAGGTACGCGCGATATAGGGCGACTTGGTGGTGATGATCGAGGTCGCAGCGTTCATGACCACCATGAACTTCTTCGCCTCGGCCGAAACATCGGCGGCAGCGAGAGCATTCGGCGTGAGCGTGAAGCCGGCGATGACGTCGGCGTGGTCGCGCACGATCAGCTCCTGCGCCAGCCGCTTGGCGACGTCCGGCGCAATGCCGCCGGTGTCCTTACGGATGAACTCGATTTTTTTGCCGGCAACCGTGTCGCCGTGCTGTTTCACGTAAAGCTTGATGGCGTTGTCCATCTGGTTGCCGGTGTCGGCAAACTGTCCAGAATACGAGATGATGAGGCCGACCTTGACCGTGTCCTCGGCATGGACCGGGCCGGCGCCGAACACACCGAGCGCCAGGCCGGCCAGGCCGTACAACAATTTTTGCATCGCTCCCTCCCAGTTCGCGTGATGCTTGACGGGCGTTTCGGGGCATATCCTGGTTCAGGTCGCACGCGAGTGCAATGTGCGTTTAATGTCGTGCCGCCGCCGCAAGGGCGGTGGGCCTGTGCCCGTCGAGCGGGAGGGTTGTAGGGGTGAGTTTATCGGGGGACAGCGGAGCGAAGCCGGCGCGCGCGCTGGCGGCGGCGCGGGCCAAAGTTGCAGCGTTGCTCAATCCGCGCAACGTCGTCATCGTCGGGGCGAGCGACGCGCCCGGCAGCTGGGCATCGCGCGCCTTCCAAAATCTCCGCCGCTACGGCTTTCCCGGCGCGATCTATGCGGTCAATCCGCGCCGTGAGGCGGTCTGGAACATGCGCTGCTACGGCAGCTTCGCCGCGTTGCCCGAGCCGCCGGACCACGTCGTCGTCGTGATCCCGGCGCCCCACGTGCCGGACGCGTTGCGCGAGGCTGCCGCAGCGGGCGCGCGCAGCGCGACTGTTATGTCGTCGGGCTTCGGCGAATTGAGCGATCCCGCCGCGCGGGCGCTGGCGGAGGCCTTGCGCCGCACCGTTGTCGAGACCGGTCTCGCCGTGTCGGGGCCGAACTGCATGGGCAACATCCACGCGCCGTCGCGGCTGATGACCTTGACCGACGATCGGCCGCACACCATCGCCGAAGGCCCCGTGGCGATCGTCGCGCAATCGGGCGGTCTGGCCATGGCAATCAAGCGCACGCTGCAAGAGCGCGGCCTGGTCACGGCGTCGCTCGTGACCTCCGGCAACGAGGCGGGGCTGACCACGGCCGACTACATCGCCTATTACACCACGCTGCCGTTCATCCGCGTCATCGTCTGCTATCTGGAGGCGGTGCCGGACCCGGCTTATCTGCGCACCGCCTGTGCGCTCGCGCGCGAGGCCGGCAAGCCCGTGATCGCGGTCAAGCTCGGCGCCTCGCCGGAGGGCCGCGCTGCCGTGCTGGCCCATACCGGCGGCGTTGCGGGATCGATGGACGAGTTCGACGCGCTCGCCGTTGAGGCCGGCATTTTGCGCCTGCGCACGCTCGACGACATCGTCGAGGCGGTGGAGTTCTTGACGCATGCGCCGCTGCCGGCCGGTGCCAGGCTCGGCGGCATTACCTTCTCCGGCGCGCTGCGAGGGCTGTTGCTCGACTGCGCCGTGGCGAACGATCTGACGTTTCCGGAATTGGCTGAAGCGACGCGCCGGTGTTTGCAGGCCGTGCTCGGCGTCGGCACCTTCATCGGCAATCCGCTAGATTCCGGCTTTGCCGGGCTCGGCAGCAAGGAGGTCTATATCGAATGCGTCTCCGCGCTGCTCGACGATCCGGCGGTGGACATTCTGCTCCTTCAGGAGGAGCTGCCGCGCGGACCCGGCTCCGAGCGCAAGGAGGCGAACCTGCACGCCGTCAATGCGCTCGCCCCGCGCACCAAAAAGCCGATCGTGCACGTCACCATGATCTCGCACGGGCTCAACGATTACGCCCGCGCGTTGCGCGCGCAATTACCCAACATCGGCTTCATGCAGGAACCCGACAAGACGCTGCGCGCGGTGCGGGCGATCTCGACCTACGCGCAGCGCGTAAGGCAGCCGGCGTGATGTCAACCTTGTCGGAAGCCGCCAACATCTATTGAATGCGGCGGCAACGCGCAGCGAGGGAGTACGCCATGGCCACGGCCAAGAAATATGAAGCGATCCATGTCGAAAACGAGGGCGGCATCACTTGGCTGATGATCAACCGGCCCGACAAACGCAACGCCATGAGCCCGCAGGTGCATCTCGAGATGGACGAGGCGCTCGACGCGCTCGCCGTCGATCCAGCGACTGAGGTTTTGGTGCTGACCGGCGCCGGCAATAATGCATTCAGCGCCGGCCAGGACATCAAACTCTACTTCCGCGCCAATTCTGGCGACGCGGCAGCACGCCACAAGTTGCGCCGCGCCTCCAACAATTGGCGCTGGCAGAAGCTCTCGACCTTCCCGAAGCCGACCATCGCCATGGTCAACGGCTATTGCTTCGGCGGCGCCTTCACGCAGGTGACCGCCTGCGACATCGCGCTCGCCGCCGACGACGCCATGTTCGGCCTCTCCGAGATCAACTGGGGTATCTTGCCCGGCGGCATCGTATCGTGGAACGTGGCGCAGACCATGAACTATCGCGACGCGCTCTATTACGCCATGACCGGCGACTCGTTCGACGGCAAGGAGGCGAAGCGCATGGGCTTCGTCAATTTCTCTTATCCCAAGGAGCGGCTGCGCGACGAGACCATCAAGCTCGCCAAGAAGTTGATGGAGAAGAGCCCGGCGGCGTTGCGCTATACCAAGGAGGCGATCCGCGCCGTGCGTTTCATGAACGAACCGCAGGCGCAGGACTATCTTAACGCCAAGAGCGACGCGCTGCGCTTCAACGACAAGGAGCAAAGCCGCGAGGAAGGCATGAAGCAGTTCCTCGACGAGAAGAGCTACCGGCCGGGCTACGGCCACTTCAAACGCAAGCGCGCGAACGCGTGAACGCCATGATCGAAACCCGCCAGACAGTCGACGAGGATGAGGTCGCGCGATTTTCGCGGCTCGCCGGCCAATGGTGGGACGCGCGCGGGCCGATGGCGGCACTACACAAGCTCAATCCGGTGCGGCTCGCCTATATCCGCGACCGGGCGGCTGCGCATTTCGGCCGCGACGCCAAGCGGCTCGACAGTCTGGCGGGCTTGCGCATCCTCGACATCGGCTGCGGCGGCGGCATTTTGTCGGAGCCGCTGGCGCGGCTCGGCGCGTCGGTGGTCGGCGTCGATCCGTCGGAGGCCAACATCGCAGCGGCGCGGCATCATGGAAAGCAGGCCGGGCTTGCGATCGACTACCGCGGAACCACTGCGGAGGCGCTGGCGGAGGCCGACGAACGATTCGAAGTGGTGCTGGCCATGGAGGTGGTCGAGCACGTCGCCGATGTCGGCCAGTTCGTCGATCTCGCCGGATCGCTGGTCAAGCCCGGCGGCTTGCTCTTCGCCGCCACGCTCAACCGCACCATGAAGAGCTTCGCGTTTGGCATCGTCGCCGCCGAATATATTTTGCGGTGGCTGCCGCGTGGCACGCACCAGTGGGAGAAATTCGTCACGCCGAACGAGCTCGAGATCGCCATCGCGCAGGCCGGGCTCGATGTCGCCGACGAGACCGGTGTAATCTACAATCTGTTCGCCGACCGCTGGCAGCTTTCGAGCGACATGGACGTCAACTACATGGTCGTCGCGGAAAAGGCGGCCTGATGTCCGCTTCGCTCTGGATCGTCTTCACCGTCCTGGCGGCATTCTTTCAGACCTTGCGTAATGCCATGCAGCGCGAGCTGACGGCGACGCTCGGCACCGTCGGCGCCACCCATGTGCGCTTCCTGTTCGGTTTTCCGTTTGCGGTGCTTTCGCTCGTCGGCATCATGGCGTGGACCCGCGCCGCGCTGCCGCGACCGGCGTTGAGTTTCTGGCCGTGGGTGATCGACGGCGCGTTTTCGCAAATTGCCGCGACCGCGCTGATGCTGATGGCCATGGGTCAACGTTCGTTCGTCGTCACCATCGCGTATATCAAGACCGAGCCGATCCAGGTCGCGATCTTCGGCCTGATCTTTCTCGGCGACAAAGTGACGGTGCCGATGATGGTGGCGATCCTGATCGCCACCGCCGGCGTGCTGGTGATGTCGACCAAGCCAGGCGGCATGATCGGCGGCATCAAGCCGACGCTGATCGGGCTCGCCTCCGGCGGCATGTTCGCGCTGTCGGCGATCGGCTATCGCGGCGCCATCCTCGATCTGCACCTGCCGAACTTCGTCATGGCGGCGACCTACACGCTGGTGGTCGGCCTGCTGATGCAAGCGGTCGTGCTGTCGCTTTATCTGTGGCTGCGCGACCGCGCGGTGATGATCGCCATCATGCGGGCCTGGAAGCCTTCGCTGTTCGCCGGCCTGATGGGGGCGCTTGCCTCGCAATTCTGGTTTCTCGCCTTCGCCATCGCCACCGCGGCGAGCGTGCGGACGCTGGCGCTGATCGAGGTGCTGTTCGCCCAGGCCGTGGCGCGCGTCATGTTCAAGCAGCAAACGACGCAGCGCGAGGCGATCGGCATGGTGCTGGTTGTCGCCGGCGTGGCGCTCTTGGTCTGGGCGAACTAAGCAATAGCGCCGGGCGACCCGGCGCGAGCCTAAAGGCTAGTTCTGATCGTCGGGCAGGACCGGCAGCGGGTGAAACTCGATGCCTTCGTCGTGCAGCGCCTTGGCCTCTTCGGGCGAAGCTTCGCCGTAGATCGAGCGGTGCTCGGTCTCGCCGTAATGGATCTTGCGCGCTTCCTCGGGGAAGCGCGGGCCCACATAGTTGGCGTTCTTGGTGACGTGATCGCGCAGCTCTTTGAGCTTGCTCCGCAGCTCGCGCTCCTTCGGCGACATGATCGCGACCGGCGACTTGCCCGGCGCGGTCGGCGGCGTTGACGGTGTCGGTGCGGCGGGCGGAGCCGGCGGCGGCGCCACGATCGGCCGCGGCCGCTCGACGTCGGTGCGGTGAAGCTGCGGTGCCATGATCGCCTTTTCCACCTTGGCGGAATTGCAGACCGGACAGGTCACGAGCCCGCGCTTTGCCTGTTTGTCGTAGGCGACAGAGTTCTGAAACCAGCTCTCGAAGCTGTGGCCGTTGTCGCAAGCGAGCGCGTAGCGGATCATGGCGCGCCTGCCCCTTGCACGGCGTGCAGATGCGCAGGCTCCGCCAGCGGCTCGACCAGCTCGAAACGGCGGCCGTGCAGTAGCGATGGAATGCGCCCGCGCGCGGCAGCGACTTGCGCCGGATCGATGTCAACGAAGATCACGCCGGGCTCGGTGCCGCCTTCGGCGATCACCTTGCCCCACGGGTCGACCACCAGGGAATGGCCGAACGTCTCGCGGCCGTTTTCGTGCTTGCCGCCCTGGGCGGCGGCGAGCACGTAGCAGCCGGTCTCAATGGCGCGGGCGCGCATCAGTACGTGCCAATGGGCCTCGCCGGTCTGCTTGGTGAAGGCGGACGGAATGGCCAGGAACGAGGCGCCGGCTTCGGCGAGCGCCCGATAGAGCGCCGGGAAGCGCAGGTCGTAGCAGACGGTGAGCCCGAGCCTGCCCCACGGCAGGTCGGCGACCACAGCAAGCTCGCCGGGCCGATAGGTGTTCGACTCGCGGTAGCTTTCGCCGCCGGCGAGATCGACGTCGAACATGTGGATCTTGTCGTAGCGCGCGATGATGTCGCCCTTGCGATCGATCAGGAACGAGCGGTTCGCCGCCTTCTCCGGCGACGCTTTGATGGCGAGCGAGCCTATATGGATGTAGATCGAAAGCTTGCGCGCGACTTCGCGTAGCGTCGCCAAGCTGGCGTCGTGCTCCTCGCCGACGATCTTGGTGAACAACTGCTCGCGCCTCGGCGACAGAATGTTGGTCATTTCCGGCGTCTGCACGTAGTCGGCGCCGCCGCGTTTGGCTTCGTCGATGCCGGTCAGTATGGCCTTGAGATTGGCCGCGGGCTCGAGCCCCGAGCGCATCTGCAGCAGAGCGACTTTGAAGGTCGAGGCGCCGGCGGTCATTGGGCTTCCTTTGCGGACTTTTCCTTCGCGGCGGCAAGAAGCGGATCGAGCCCGCCGGCCTCGTCGAGCCCGTAGAGGTCGTCGCAGCCGCCGACATGGGTCGTGCCGATGAAAATCTGCGGGTAGGTGCTGCGGCCGCCCGAGCGCTCGATCATTTGATTGCGAATGTCCCGGTTTCCGGTGGTGTCGATCTCGTGGAAGCTCACGCCTTTGCGCGACAGTAGCTCCTTGGCGTCCTGGCAGTACGGGCAGTACTTGATCGTGTAGATGTCGACCGCAGCCATGATGAAGCGCAATGTCTTTGCAAGTGGTTATATGGACGTTCGCCCCGGATCGGCAACCCTGGCGAAAATGAGCACATCGACGTTGGCGGCGCCGGCGCGAGTGAGCGCCCGGGCGCAAGCCTCGACGGTGGCGCCGGAGGCGAGTACGTCGTCGATCAGGATCAGCAGGCGGCCGGCGACGTCGGCCTTGCCGTCCTCGAGCACGCGGAACGCGCCCTGGACGTTCTCGGCGCGCCGCGTCAGCCCGACCTGCTGCGCCGTCGGCTTGATCCGCTTGAGCGCGCCGGCCGCCACCGGCACGCCGCTCGCGGCCGAAACGGCCGTCGCCAGCGCCGCCGACTGGTTGAAGCGCCGCGCCCACAGCCTTCGCCGGTGCAGCGGCACCGGCACGAGCGCATCGGCCTCGGCCAAGAGCTCGCGGCCGGCCTGGGCAATCCAGCGCCCCATGGTCGGCACCAGATCGAGCCGGTCGTTATATTTCAGCGCGTGCACCAGCGCGCGAGAGATGTCGTCGAAGCGCACCGCGGCGCGGGCGCGGTTATAGGCCGGCGGGTCGGCGATGGCTTCCATGGACAGGATGCCAGGACCCGGGTCATACGCGAACGGACTGCCGAGCCGCTTGCAATAGGGGCGAGTGATGAAGGAGAGTTTCGACCAGCACTTCGGGCACAGCCCCTTGCCGTCGACTGGCTCGCGGCACGCGGCGCATAGCGGCGGCAGCGCGAGATCAAGCGCCGTGCACAACACCGCGCGCTCCATCGGCGGCGCGCCTGGGCTGCAGCGGTAATGCGATAGTGCCCAGATTGGCGCCGAAATTGATGCCGAAGCCCGCCATGACGCAACGCTACCGCCGCGCGCTGGCGGTGTCACCGCTGGAAATGCGAGAAACTCACATATGGCCGAGAGCCCGCTGATCTTCGACCGCGCGCTGCTGAGGCAG
>Ga0306925_10000357_pt1 | contig 32215 bp, 29 predicted proteins | sample flu12Cox44000176_FD_203755 | JGI IMG/M metagenome (GOLD analysis project Ga0306925, IMG submission 203755) | Lab enrichment of tropical soil microbial communities from Luquillo Experimental Forest, Puerto Rico - flux8day.12C.oxic.44.000.176 (v2)... | ecosystem: Environmental > Terrestrial >... | reverse complement strand
CGAAAGCGGGGACCCCGGTCACAAGGCGTTGGCAGGCGACCCTGGATTTCCCGCATAGCGCGTCGAAGACGCGCGTGAACGCGCTTATGCCGCGGGAATGAGCAAACGAGAGGATCAGCGCTTTGCGTCGGGAGCGTCTGCGGCGAGCGCCTGAACCGCCTCGAACAGCGCGCGCACTTCGGCTTCACGAATATTTCGGGTGATGAAAACCAGCCGGCTGCGGTGATCGTCCGATGGCCAGGTCGCGAGCTCGACCGGCGGATGGGCGAGATGTTGCACCGCCTGGATTAGCACCGGCCCGCGGCAGCCGACGACGTTGAGAAAGCCTTTCACCCGCAGCAGATCGGCCCCGCGCAGCGCGATCAGCGTCTCCATGGCGCGCGCGAACGCTTCCCAGGCAACGGGCACGTCGTCGGTCAGCACGAAGCTCACGATGTCGTCGCTGTGCTCTGCTTCGGCGACGAAGCCGGAACGCGCTGCCGTTTTGCTCATTAAAACGGAGTCCGCGCCCGTTTCGGTCAAGTAGTGCGGTTCAAGCTTGCCGTCGATCGCACTGGAAATATCGGCGCGCGGATTGAGCGCGCGCACCCGCGCGGTGAGGCGCTCGACCGTTTGCGCTGCGGCGAGATCGGTTTTCGTGATCACCAGCCGATCGGCAAGGATCACCTGCTTGCGCGCTTCGGGTGCGCGCTCGAGTGTGGCGAGGCCGTTCACCGCATCGATGACCGCCACCACGACCTCGACGTGGAATTCGCCCCCTAGCGCGCGGTCGGTGACGAAGGTCTGCAGGATCGGACCGGGATCGGCGAGGCCGCTGGTTTCGATCACGATGCGCTGGAATTGCGGCACCGTGCCGCGCTCGCGCTCGGCGACGAGGTTGCGCAGCGCGATCTCGAGGTCGGAACGCGTGTTGCAGCACAGGCAGCCGTTGCCGAGCAGCGTCACCTCGTCGGCGGCGCCGCGCACCAGCGCGTCGTCGATGCCGACGCTGCCGAACTCGTTGACGACGACGGCGGTGCCTTTCCCCTCCGGCGTCGCAAGGAAGCGGCGCAGCAGCGTGGTCTTGCCGGCGCCGAGAAATCCGGTGACGACGGTGACCGGAATTCGTGCGCCGCGCGCACGCTTGAGCCGGCGCCCAAACCGACCCGCTTCGCGTGAGGGAAAGAGGTCGAGCAATTTGCCCTTCGCTTAAAAATCCATCTCCAGAATGTACAACCCGCCGACGTGGCGATCGACCGTGTAGACTATCTCGCGCTCGTCGACGAACACGTCGTTGAGCTGGATGGTGCCGGTGGGCGCCATCGGCGGGGCCGGCGGCACGAACACGCCGACCTGCTGCGGCTGATACGGATTGGAGATGTCGTAGGCGCGCAAGCCCCCGTTGAAGAAGGAGCCGAGCACGATCGTGTCGGACTGCCAGGCGGTCGGCCGCGGCACATTCTCGTGGATGTTGTGGGCGCCGAACCGGCCCCGCGCCGCGAACGCTTCGTGATCCGGCATCGGACAGGTCGAGATCGGCACCAGGTTCGCTTCCTCGCGGGCATCGAGCACCCAGATCAGCTTCGGCCAATCCTTGGCGTTGTTCTCGGTCGACTCGTCGGTCACCACCATGAGCCCGCGCTCGAACAGCGGCATGACGGTGTGCATGAAGCCGGTATAGGGCGGCGAATTGGTCCAGTGCGAGATTTGCTTCGGATTGGCCTTGTCGCCGATGTCGAGGACGAACATGCCGCCGTCGATATAGGCGAGGTAGCAGCGGTCGCCGCGCTGCGGATAGACGTTGGTGTTGTGGGCGCGGTGGCCCTTGTCGAGCTGATGGCGCGGCGGCGGCGCCACGTTGTCGCCCTGCCGCGTGCCGGGCATCCACCAGCGCCCGACTTCCACCGGTTTTGACGGATTGCGCACGTCGATGCAGCGATAGAACTGATCGTCGTTGGGATGGGTCGGCGTGAAATCCGGCGCGCCGGCCGCGCAGTGCACGTATTCGCCGTCACAGAACCAGAGCTGGTGCACGCCGCGCGAGGTCGGCCCGGAGCAATCGAAAAAGGCGATCGATTTCGGCTTCTCTGGCACGGAAATGTCGAACAGCTCCATGCCGGCGGGCTGCAATCCTGTTTTCTGCGTCTGATAGGCCACCGCCATGAGGTTTTCGTAAGTCTCGAGCGAATTGGAGCGCATATGCGCCTGCGGCAGATCGGTCTGCACCACCACCTTGGGCTTGCGCGGATCCGACACGTCGACCGCGGTGAAATTTTTGGGCGCGCTTTCGTGCGCGAGCCAGAGGATGCGGCGCCCGTCGCGCGCGATCTGGATCGACATGCCTTCCCCCATGCCGCCGAAGCCGTCGAGCATGTGGTGGGCGATGAGCTTGAAATTCCAGGTGATCGGTCCGCCGTTGCTCCTCGGTCCGCTCGCCGCGGCGATTTTTTTCTTTGGCCCGGACTTCTTCGCGGCCGCCTTGTGCGCCGGCTTCTTGGTCGCAGCTTTCCTGGCAGTCTTCTTCGCAGCCTTGCGCTTTGCGGCTTTCATTCCACTCTCCATGCCTCGGGCTTTTCAGATCGCGCACGTTTAGCGCGTTTCGCCGCGGCAGGCGAGGGAGCGCAAGACCGATCGGGCGTCACGCCAGATCCACGGCGAACCGCTTGAGATCGGCGAGCGAGCAGTACTCCAGCGCGCCTTCATGCGTTGCACGCAACACGACGCGCGGCGGCTGCCCCGCCTCGAGCGCTTCCTGCCAGCGGGGCGCGCACAGACACCAGCGGTCGCCGGGTTTGAGGCCGGGGAAACCGAATTCAGGCATCGGCGTCGAAAGGTCGTTGCCGCGCAACTTGGAGAACGCAAGGAAATCGGCAGTCATGACCGCGCAGACCGTATGGCTGCCGAAGTCCTCTTCGCCGGTATTGCAGCAGCCGTCGCGAAAGAATCCAGTCATCGGACTCATCGAGCACAGTTCCAACTGCTCGCCGAGCACGTTGCGCGCTGTGCTCCGGCGGCGCCCGCCGCCGTTACCGCTGTCGTCTCTGAGCATTGCCGCCTCCGCCGGGATTCTAGCAGCATATCCCGGGTCAGCGGAGTGATAGACGCTTGGCCTAGCGTTAAAAAGCGCCTTGCCGGAAAATCATTTGACGAGGCCGCAAAATTCATGGGCCGGACCGGATCGTGCCGTCAGTTGCGGCAAGTGCAAGGCTCGACATAGCCGATGGAATAGTCGAGCACCGCCTCGTCACGCCAAAAATAGACAGTGACCTCGATCCGGCCGGGCTTCCAGGTGAACCGCTCGACGAATTCCAGGTCGGGCGCGTTTTCCTTTTCTCGCGTGAACGCCAGGTCGAAGCGGCCCGATGTGCTCGCGCAGCGCGACGCATCGACCGCAAGCGCTGCGGTCCACGTGCGTTGCAGGTTGCGAACCTCGGAGAAGTGGACGTCCTTGAATGTCAAAGCCGGCCGGCACAGTTGCGCGGCAGTGGTTTCCGTTATGCCGGACACAAGGGCGATGGCGGCGCACAGCGGCGCGAAGAATGGTCGATGCACGATGCAGTCCTCTTTCGTGCAAGGGACCCTGGAAATGCCGTGCCGGGCAAACCATCATTTCTCGGCCATGCCAAAAAATTTTTCATGCGTAAGATGCGACCCCGCTGGGTCGGATTGCGTCGGGGCAGCGCGCATGGCTTGCGCGATGCGAAACATGTCGCGTTCGCTGATTTCGAAGAGTCCGAATCGCAGCTGATAGCCCCAATTCCTCGCGCTGGTGAACTCCAGTTTTTCCAGGAGTCCCGAAATCGGTACCTCATCTGCGGTGCACCAATCCACATCGCGACGATAGGCTCGCAGACCATTGGCCATGTCGACCCGATACGGGGGCCTGTCTCTCACAATGCCAATAGCGGTGAAGGCTTGCAGCTTCTGCTTGTCGGGGAATACCTCCGTCGGTGAGTAATAGACGATCCGGTCGCCGGGCTGCAGGCGCCGAAGCGGCGCAGCCCTGCCGTGGCCCAGCTGCATGAACCCGCCACTTCGACCGGTGCGGACGTGGTCGGCCGAAGCGACGCCAACCCAATTCCTGCTCATGCGGGTGTTCTACTGCATGAACCAGCCGTGGCTGACCACGATGGACTGGCCGGTGAGCGCATTCGATTGGAACGAGGCGAGAAACAGCGCCGTCTCCGCCACGTCCTCAACGGTGGTGAATTCGCCGTCCACCGTGTCCTTGAGCATCACCTTCTTGATCACGTCCTCCTCGGAAATCCCGAGCTCCTTGGCCTGCTCCGGGATTTGCTTGTCCACGAGCGGCGTGCGCACGAAGCCGGGGCAGATCACGTTGGCGCGCACGCCGTGCGCGGCGCCCTCTTTCGCCACCACCTTGGCCAGGCCAATCAGCCCGTGCTTGGCGGTCACATAGGGCGCCTTGAGGACCGAGGCCTCCTTGGAATGCACCGAGCCCATGTAGATGACGCTGCCGCGCTTCTGCTTGTACATCTGGCGCAGTGCCGCGCGCGTGGTGAGAAACGCGCCGTCGAGATGGATCGCCAGGAGCTGTTTCCATTTGGAAAATTCGAAGTCGACCAGCGCCGCGACGACCTGGATGCCCGCGTTGCTGACGAGCACGTCAAGCGCGCCGAACGTCTCGATCACCTTGGCGGTGCCGGCCTCCACCTGCCGCTCGTCGGTGACGTCCATCGCAACGCCGATGGCGCGCTTTCCTGTTGCGTCGAGCTCGCGCGCGGCGCCCTCCGCCGCCTTCTGATTGAGATCGGCGACGGCGACCTTGGCGCCTTCGCGCGCGAACAGCGTGGCGATTTCCTTGCCGATTCCGCTCGCCGCGCCGGTGACGATGGCGACCTTGTCCTGCAAACGCATGGGCACTCCTGTTTCCAAGTGGGTTGATCGGCTCAAGCCAGGTAGTCGTGCACGACCTTGCCGAGACCCAGCGTGAGGTCGGCGATAATGTGCGTCCCGGAGACGATTTCCAGCACCGGCAATTCCGCGAGCGGCGCAAGCGCATGCGAGAACAGCGTGAGCGCGGCCGGCCCGGTCCAGGCACCTTTGAGATCGACATCGAGCAGATAATATTCGACCAGCTCGCAGACGCGCGCAGTTCCGTCCACGTGCGGTATGATCTTCAGCAGATAATTGGGCGCCAGCAGCGATTCCATGACCGCGGCATGGTCCAGCGCCTTGTGCTTGTAGCCCATGGTGCCGGTGGCGATGCGCACCGGTCCGTAATCGAGCGTTCCCACCAGCGTGTCGATCTCCGCGCGCAGGGTCGGCTGGGCGAGCTTCTTGGGAAATCCCCACAGCTCGCGCCCGCCGGCGATCGGCGGATGGTCGTCGAGAAACATGCAATGGGAGTAGCCGCCCTTGCGGCCCTTAAACGAGACCGGAATGACCTGTCCGCTCTCGGTGTAGTCGCCGAAGCCGGTCGAGTCCGGCATGCGGATGAATTCGAACTTCACCAGCGGTTGATCGACCTCGAGCGGCTCCGGCACCAGCTCCCGCAGCTTCTGCGGATCGGTGCGATAAGTGATGATGAGAAATTCGCGATTGTAGAAGCGGTACGGGCCGATCGGGTAGGCGGGATTGGTGAACGGCATCGCGAAAGCCCGACGCCGCACGTCACTTTCCTTCATTACGCAAGCTCCTCTGGTGGTGATCGGCGCGGGAGGTGAAACTAAGCACGATCGCCTTGCCCGAAGTCGAACGTGCGCACGCCTTCCAGCCGGTCGGGAAGCTCGAGCACCTCGGGATTGGCAAGGGTGCGCATGGCGTTGTCATAGCCGCTCTGCCAGTGCTCTTCCATGGTGCGGCGGGAGAATTCGAAATCCTTGGCGATCCCTTCGTATTTGCGGGCGCGGTAGATCAGGTGCACGATGTTGCAGACCTTGTCGTCGGCGTCCGGCGCCAGAAGCTTCACCTCCTCGCTGTTGCGCAACTCGTCCGGCATGCGTTTGAGCAGATTGGCAAAGGCAATCCGCCGCTTCTGCACGTATTTGTACTCGTCCGTGGCGGCGCGTGTGCGGCTTGAATAGACGATTTCCTTGTGGCGCACTTCGACCTCGGTCATGTCGCGCGGCGGCTCGCCGCGCGCATTCCACAAATCGACCTGAAACGCGAGCGTGTCGAGCCGCGGTTTGTTTTCCAGCACCCATAGCAGCGGTGTGTTGGAAACGAGGCCGCCGTCCCAATAATATTCGCCGTCGATTTCGGTCGCGGGAAAGCCGGGCGGCAGCGAGCCGCTGGCCATGACATGCTCCGGCCGAATGCGGTGCGTGGTGGAATCGAAATAGATGAAATTTCCGGTCCGCACGTTCACCGCGCCGATGCTGAACCGCATCGACCCGCCATTGAGCAGATCGAAATCGACGAGGCGCTCGAGCGTGGGCTTGAGCGCGCTCGTATCATAGTAGCTCGCCTTGTCGGCGCTGCCGGGCGGCCACAAGGTCGGCGGCGGCAGGCGCGGCGAAAAGAAATGCGGCGCGCCGAACAGTAGGATGTTCCAGGCGCGCGCCTGATTGACCAGCGTGTGGGTTAACTCGCTGCGCAGCTCGATGGATTTGAAATAGGGAAAGCCGAGAGGCGACCTGCCTACGGTCTCCCAGAATTCGCGCAACCGTTCGACCCGGCGCTCCGGCGGATTGCCGGCAATCAGCGCCGCATTGATCGCGCCGATGGAAATTCCCGCCACCCAGTCCGGATGCAGATCGTGCTCGGCGAGCGCCTGGTAGACGCCGGCCTGATAGGAGCCGAGCGCCCCACCGCCCTGCAGCAGCAAGGCGATGCGCTCGAACGGGGTGCGCCGGGTGCGGCGCAATTCGGTTTGGCCTGGGGCGCTCGCCGCCATACGGGCAATTGAATCGGTCTGCGACACGGTGGGGCGACCTCGCTGTTAACGGGCATTTCGCCCCGGCGTTTGTTGCGGTAGCCAATTTTCGCGCTTGGCGAAAGCCGTATGTGCGTTCAGGCGTGAGCGAAAGCGTGATCCGCCGTACCGCAAGCATCGCCCTTGGTTTCATCTCCTTGTCAACAACGCGGTCTAGCGTGCCCGGCTCGATAACCGGCAAGAGGAAGATCACCATGTGGCCAACGCGATCATTGCTTCGTGCGGCGTTAAGCGCGTCTGTGCTCTCGACCGTGGCGGCCTTGCCTGGCGCGTTGGCGGTGCTGGGAGAATGTTCGGTCGCAATCGCGGGCGGCAATGTCCTCCAGGAGCTCAAGCCGGTCACGGATGAGATGCTGCAAAAGCCGGATCCGAAGGACTGGCTGATGCGGCGAGGCAATTACGGGGCGTGGGGTTATAGCGCGCTCGACCAAATCCGCGCCGGTAACGTCGCTGCTCTGAAACTGGCCTGGGCGTGGAATATGGAGCCGGGATACCAGGAAGAGGCGCCGCTCGTGCATGACGGCATCATCTTTCTCGGAAATCCACACAATGTCGTTCAGGCCTTGGATGGCCGCACCGGCGATCTGCTTTGGCAGTATCGGCGCGAGCTCCCTAAAATTGAAGGCGGCTATCATAACGACCTCTTCGATCGGGCGCGGGGCACGATCGCGCTTTACGCAGACAAAGTTTTCCTGACAACCGCGGACGCGCATGTTTTGGCGCTCGACGCGCGGACGGGCAAAGTCGCCTGGGACACCACGGTCGCCGATTATCGCAAAGGCTACACGTTCACGAGCGGTCCCATGGTGGCCAAAGGGAAGGTGATCGCCGGCATTTCCGGCTGCACCAACCCCGATACGAGCGGCGGATGCTTCATTGTCGCCCTGGATGCGAACACCGGAACGCAGCTGTGGCGAACTAGCACAATTGCCCAACCGGGTTTACCCGGCGATGAGAGTTGGAATGGATTGCCCCTCGAGAAGAGAAATGGCGGTTCGGTTTGGACTACAGGTAGCTACGACCCTTCCCTTAACTTGCTGTTCTGGGGCACCGGAGGCCCCATTCCCCATACCGAGCTTGTGCGGGGGACCAGGGATGGGGCGGTTTTGTATACCGACTCAACGCTGGCTCTTGATGCCGATACTGGGAAGATCGTCTGGCACCGCCAGTTTCTGCCCCGCGACAATTGGAATCTCGATCATGTCTTCGAGCAGATCCTCGTAGATATTAATGTGCAGGGTCGCCTGCGGCAGGCGCTGCTGGCGATTGGAAAACCAGGCATCATTTGGGCTCTCGACCGGCGCACAGGTGAATTCTTGTGGGCGCGCGAAACGACCCACCAGACCGTGTTCAAGAGCATCGATCCGGAAACCGGAAGGGTCACCATCAACGAGAGCCTGATTCCCAAACAGCTGGAACAAAGCCATTTGGTATGTCCGTCATTTTATGGCGGCAAGTTATGGATGGCGGCAGCGTACAATCCGCCGTCAAAGACGCTATTCCTGCCCTTGAACAACCTGTGCATGGACTACAAGGCGGTCGAGCAACAGCCGCTGGTCGGCGAAGACTATGGGCGCAGCCGCATGGAATTTCGTCACGCACCTGGTAACAACGGGAACGTAGGGCGCGTCGATGCCGTCAACCTTGAAAGCAAAGAGACGCTATGGACGCAACAGCGGCGTCCCTACTGGTCCAGTTCGCTGCTGATCACTGCCGGAGGAATTGTTTTCGGCGGTGATACGAACCGTCGCATTGCTGGACTCGATGCCGGCAGCGGAAAAGTGCTCTGGGAGCTACCTTTGAACAGTCAGCCCGGCGGTTTTCCGATGACATACATGGCGGGGGGAAAACAGTACGTCGCAATTCCAACCGGCTTGAGCCTGATCGGCAACCGAGTGGTACGGAGCCTCACGCCCGAAATTGCCGTCCCGAGCCGTGGGTCGACGCTATTGGTGTTTGCGTTGCCTGATGCGGATCCCCGTTAGCTAAAGCGTTGCCGGGCCGGCTTCGCCCGGCATCCTCGGCACCGGATTTGCAGCCCGAGCGCTCAGCTACTGCACCGCCACACCGGCGCGGCGCACCACGTCGGCCCATTTCGCGATCTCGGCTTTGACGAACGGCTCGATCTCGCCGAGCCGCGTCGTGGCGGGCTCGCCCGCTTGCTCGGTGATGCGATCGCGCACCGCAGGCACCGCGAGCGCCTTCCTGATTTCGCCGTGCAGCAGTTCGACGATCGGCCGCGGCGTTTGCCGCGGCGCCCAGAGCCCGAACCAGGTGTGATACTCATAGCCGGGCACGCCCGCCTCCGCGACCGTCGGCAATTCGGTCACGACCGGCGAGCGCTGCGCGGTGGTGACCGCGAGCGCGCGCACGCTGCCGCCCTTCACCTGCGGCAACGCCGCGGAAATGTTGTCGAAGAACACCGACACGCGTCCCGATATCACGTCGGCGTAGGCGGGTTGCGCACCGCGATAGGGCACATGGGTAAAATTCGTGCCGGTCATCAACTTGAACAGCTCCATGGACAGGTGCTGTCCGGTGCCGTTACCGGCCGAGGCGTAATCGATCTGCCCGGGCTTTGCTTTGCCGAGCGCGATCAGCTCGCCGATCGACTTCGCCGGGAAGTCCTTGTTCACCACGACCAGGAACGGATAATTCGCGAGCATCGCCACCGGCGCAAAGTCGCGGATCGGGTCGTAGGGAAGCTTGCTGAACAGGCTCGGGTTGACCGCCATGTTGGCGTTGAGTCCGGCGAGCAAGGTGTAGCCATCCGGCTCTGCGCGTGCCGCCGCGGCGGTGCCGGCCAGCGGTCCTGTGCGGTTTTCGATGACGAACCCCTGGCCGAGCTGCTTTGCCAGCTGATCCCCGACGATGCGGGCGAGGATGTCCGTTCCGCCGCCCGGCGTCGACGGCACGATGATCGTCACCGGCCGGGTTGGATAGCTTTGCGCCTTGAGCGGCAACGGCGCGATCACGCTGAGCAGGACGGCCACGGCTGCGGCGCGGAACAGGATCATCGTCAAATAACTCCAGGCAGTCCGGCCATCGAGCTTAGTCCAGCGCGACACGCTCTTCCTTGAGTTTACACGTACGGGCTTCCCGATAAGATCGAAAAGTCGCCATGGCAGAGTAGGGGCGATTTCGATGAGCAGCTCGGGTGTCATGCAGACCTTTGCCGCTGCCGCCGAGGAGTTCGCGCAGGCCTGGCGAAATCCGCGCCATACGCGGATCACCTTGCCGCCCGTCGACGTCAACAAAATTCTTGCCGAACGCTATCGGATGGACAAGCCGACCCATATCACGCGCGGCATGGTGTGGGATATGGAGCTCAAGAAGAGCTGGGATCCCCGGACCTACATCTCCTATGTCGTCTCCGAGGGCAAATCCTGGGGCCGTCACCGGAACGAAGACGGCAGCGAACATTTCTGCCGCTTCACGATTCAGCGCGCCTGGATCGATGAGCGAAGCGGGTCCGTGCTGGAAGATGTCTACATCAATCATAAAGAGCAGCGGATTTTGTTTCTCGGTCGCAGCGAGATGGTCGCGGAAGGCGGAGAGCGCATTCGCAGCGAGGGTTTTCAGCCGCTGTTTCATGTCGAGCATGCCGCGGGCGGCTCCGACGCTGCGCCGTTGAACATGTGGCGCATCGTGCTGCTCACGGAAAGCGAAGACCGACGTTTCATGGCGCCGTTCGAAAAAATGATTCGCGACGATCTGCTTCCCGGCTTCCTGGAGATTTACATTGACCGGGATTTGGGGGTGAAGCTGTCCCGCCGTTGAGACCCGGGGCATGTCGGTGCAGTTGTCATGCCGCGAAGGCGAAAAGGCGCCAGGGTGGACGGGTGGCGCGCGAAGCGCAGCACGACGGGGGAGGGGACGCGCGGAACGTTCGAAAGGAGTAATCCGGCTATGAAAACGAGATTGTTTGTGGCAGCGGCAAGTCTTGCACTCATTCTAACCGACGTGGAAGCAAAGGCCGAAGATTTCAACGTCGTGACGCGAAACGACATCGCGTTTGCCGAGCACGACGGGACGAAACTGGTCGGCGATCTCTATGCGCCGAAAGGCCGCGACAAGGCTCCCGTGCTCGTGGCGGTGCATGGCGGCGGCTGGCAGGCCGGCACGCGCAAATCCTACGCGCATTGGGGTCCGTACCTCGCCGAGAATGGTTATGCCGTTTTCTCCATCGAGTACCGACTCTCGAAGCCGGGCGTGAAGACCTACCCCGGCGCCGTTTACGACGTCAAAGCGGCGGTGCAGTACGTGCGCGCCAAGGCCACGGACCTCGGCGTCGATCCCGAGCGCATTGCGCTGATCGGCGATTCCGCGGGAGGGCATCTGGCCGCGCTGGTGGCGCTCGCCGGCGAGGAGCCGGCCTATTCCAGCGAGTACCGCAACGGTCCAAACGCGGCGGTTTTACCCAAGGTGAAGGCGGTGGTGGGTGTCTACGGCGTCTACGACATGCTCGCACAATGGGAGCACGATCAGATCGCGCGCCCGCGCGACCAAATCACCGAGAAATTTCTCGGCTCCGCGCCGATGATGAACCGCAAGGTGTTCTTCGAAAGCTCGCCGATCAGCTATGCGACGGTGGACAAGAACACGACGCGCTTTCTGCTGGTGCACGGAACCAACGACGACATCGTCGATCCGGCCACGCAATCGACCGCCTTTCTCACCGCGCTCAAGCAGGCGCAGTTCGTTGCTCGCACGGTCGTCATCCCCGGTGCCGGGCATTTCTGGCTCAGCGAACCGCTCGCGCCGGGAAGCTTTGGCGCCTATGCCGGGCCAAAAGTGCTGCTGTTCCTGCAGGCTTGGCTGTAGCGCTCGTTATGGCCGCCCAGCGAACACGATGGTCACTGGGCTCGCATTTTTGATCACCTGCCCGGTGCCGGCGAGCATCCCCGTGTTGGCGTCCACGCGAAACGTCACGACCGTGTCGCCCTGCTCGTTGGCGGCGTAGAGAAAGTGTCCGGCCGGATCGAGGCCGATGAACCGGGGAACGCGGCCCTGAGTGGGCTGCCAGCCGATCGACTTCAGCGATCCGTCCGCCGGATTGGCGGCATAGATGGCAACGCCATCGTGGCCGCGGTTCGAGCCGTAGACGAAGCGGCCGTCCGGCGAAACCGCGATTTCGGCGCTGGTGCTGTAACCGGTGAAGTCCGTGGGCAGCGTGGTGATCACCTGAACCGGCGTTAGCGTGCCGCGCTCGGCGTCCCAACGGTACGTTGCGGTCGTGCTGTCGAGTTCGTTGAGCACCCACACCATCGGCAGCTTCGGATGGAACGCGAGATGGCGCGGGCCGGCGCCTGGGCGCGTGGCGACCGAGGCCGGTTCGGCCGGCGACAGGCGGCCGTTCGCGCCGTCGAAGCGGAACACGAACACGCGATCGAGCCCTTTGTCCGGCACCAGCACGAAACGGCCGGACGGATCGAACACGACGTCGTGGGGATGCGAGCTTACCTGCTCGACCCGGTGCGGGCCGGGCTCGCCCGGCAGCGCCACGAGCTGGTGCTGATCCTTGAGCGAACCATCGGGCGCGATCGGCAGCACCGCGACGCTGCCGCTGCTGTAGTTGGCGACGATCAGGAACTTGCCGCTGGGATCGACTGCTTGACGCACGCCGTTCTTGCCGCTGGTGGCGGCGCGGTTGAGCAGCTTGGCCTGGCCGCTGGCGCGGTCGAGCGCGAAGGCGGTGGCGTACTCTTCATCGCCGTGAACCGAGTATAAGACGTGTTGATCGGGGCTGAGCGCGAGGAACGACGGATTGATGAGGTCGCCGATGTGCTGGACATGCGTCCACGCGCCGCTCGCGGGGTCGACGCGGTAGACATGGATGCCATCGCCGCGCGCTTTGCGCTGCGCGGTGGTGAACGATCCCACATACGCAAACAGTCCGGCCGAGGATTGCGCCGCCGCTCGCTCGGGCTGCGTGCCGATGAGGCCAGCGATTGCCATCACCGCGCTCGTGGTGACGAAGGCTGCAATATGTTTCTGCCTCTCCATGGTGCTCTCCCAAGTTTTTATTTCGAACTCGTCATTGCCGTCCCGATCGGCGTCGCGCGTCACTCTGCCGTGATCTTGGCCTCGGCCACGACCTTGGCATTGGTCGCTGCATCCTGGCGCATGCGTTTCGCCAGCTCTTCCGCCGCGCCGCCTTTGATCTCGAAGGTCTGCGAAGCGAGCCGCTCCTGCACCTTCGGATCATGCAGGATCTTGGCGATCTCCGTATTGAGGCGGGATACCACGCCGGGCGGCGTGCCGCCGGTTGTCAGCACCGCGAACCAGGAGGTCACCGGCGGCATGTTGGTGAGTCCGGCCTCGCGCAGCGTCGGCACGTCGGGCAAATATTTGCTGCGCGCGGCGTCGGTGAGCGCGATCGGATGGAGCTGCTTATCATTGATGAATTGCAGCACCGCGTTGAGCGGCGCCATCATGACAGGCACGTGGCCCGCCACCAGATCGCTGACCGCCGGCTGCGTCCCGCGATACGACACGTGCACCAGCGGAATGCCGGCGGCGCGCGCGAAGAGCTCGCCGGCGATGTGCGGCGGCGAGGCGATCCCGGGCGAATTGTAGTTGACGCCGGCTTTGGTTTGCTTGGCGACTTCGATGAACTGTTTGAGATCCCGCGCGGGAAACGACGGATGGACGGTGATCACGGTGGGCGTGCCACCCAGCTCGATCACCGGCGCAAAGTCGTTGAACACGTCGAACGGGAGGTCGCTGCGCATCGCCGGCAGCGTTATGAGCGTGTTCGAGCAGATCATCAGGGTATGGCCGTCGGCGGGTGCGCGCGCCACCAGCTCCGCGCCGAGCACGCCGGACGCGCCGGGGCGGTTTTCAACGACGACGGTTTGACCCAGCGCCGGGCCGAGCTCGTTGCTGACCGTGCGGGCCAGCACGTCAAGCGTTCCCCCGGCCGGGAATGGCACGATGAAGCGCAATTGCTTATTGGGGAACGGCGCCGGGGCGCCGCTCTGGGCCGCGGCCGGTCCCCCGAGCAGCGCAATCGATGCGGCGATGAAGGCGATCTTCAGCGACATGCGATTGTTTGCTTTATCTCAGCCGGCGGTCGGCGGGTCAGTGCCTTCCAGCTGGACGCGGTAGCCGGAACGAACATTGGGCCAGTAATCCCACACCGCCTTGTGGTGCGTGCACCGATTATCCCAGAACGCGATCGAATGCGGCGTCCAGCGGAAGCGGCAGGTCCACTCCGGCTTGTTACAGTGATCGATCAGGAACTGCAGCAGGCGCTCGCCCTCGAGCCGCTGCAATCCGTTGATGTGCGCGGTGAAGTCCTGGTTGACGAAAATCACCTTCCGGCCGGTCACGGGATGGCGGGTGATGACCGGGTGCACGGAGACCGGCGTTCCGGGCCCGAATACGCGGGTGCCGTCATGGGTGGCGGTCAGCCCCGCGAGGTACGTCTTCATCCGGTCGGAAAGCGCTTCGTAGGCCGCGTACATGCTGGCGAACATCGTGTCGCCGCCGCCGTCGGGCGGAACCGTGTGGTTGTAGAGCATGGTGCCGAGCGGCGGGATCGCGGCGCAGGACTGGTCGCTGTGAAAATTTTCCCCGGAGATCTGCCGCGAGGTCTCGTCGTAGTGAAATTTGCGCACGTACGGGTTTTCCGTGGTCTTGCTGATCGTCGACTTGCCGACGTGACTGCCGAGCTTTCCGAAATAGCCGGCGAAGCGTATCTGGTCTTCGAAGCTGATCTTCTGGTCCCGGAAGAAGATCACCTGGTAGCGCGCGAAAGCGTCGTGCAGCTCCGTCACCTGCTTGTTGCTGAGCGGCGCGGTCAGATCGATGTCGCCGATCTCGGCGCCGATATGCGGGCTGCTCGGGGTCGCAGTGATGGTCTCATAGGCCACCGCCTTAGGGATAGACGCGATCTTCGCGATCTGCGGCAGATGGGCGGTGGCGCTCATGGCGGCTCTCCCTGCTTCGCGCGCTCGTGCTGCCGACTATAGCGGATTTGCCATCCGCGTCATGCCCGGCAACGCAGTCAAGCTTGCGCAGACTGCGTAAACTTGTCTGCGCTGCCGGGGCATCCACGTCTTTCTTTAATTGTGTAAGCAAGACGTGGATGGCACCGCAACTCGGGTAAACCCGACTTGCGGTGACAAGCCCGGCCATGACGAAGCGGTGAGTCATCATCAAGGCCATTGGTATAAGATGTCCGAAGCTTCCGACCCGCGTCTCTATCTTGCGCACGTCGCCCGCAACCGCGACCCCATCCTTGCGGTGCTGCGCCGCGTACTGCCACCCGCGGGCCTCGTCCTCGAAGTGGCGAGCGGCAGCGGCGAGCACGCCGTCTACTTTGCCCAATCGCTGCCCGCGCTATCGTGGCAGCCCAGCGACTGCGACGTGGAAGCGCGCGCCAGCATCGGCGCGCACCGGGCAGCCGCCAATCGCGCCAATCTGCTCGCGCCGCTCGATCTTGACGTGAGGCTGCCCCGCTGGCCGGTCGAGCGCGCCGATGCGCTCCTCTGCATCAACATGATCCACATCGCGCCGTGGGCGACGGCGCAAGGCCTGTTCGCCGGCGCCCGGCGCATCCTGCCGGTTGGCGGCATGGTCTACCTTTACGGTCCTTACCGGATCGACCGGCGCCACACGGCGCCGAGCAACGAGCAATTCGATGCTTGGCTTCGTTCGCAAAACCGCGCCTGGGGCGTGCGCGACCTCGCCGAGGTTGCGGATCTGGCTGCTGACAACGGCTTCGTCCTGGTCGAGACGGTGCCGATGCCGGCAAACAATTTCAGCGTTATTTTTCGCCGGAGCGAGCCGGCGCAGCCTGGATAAGCGGAGCAAAATCCGGGGACGCTTGGGGAGTCGCACCCGATCTAGCGCCGCGCGAGCGGGACAATGCGTCGGTTTGTTGCGCAGTAGCAGCGGGGCGAAGCAACACACCAGCAATAGGTCAGATCCGGGGTGCACCGAACTCGACCGTATTGACAGTATGCCGTTCCAGCGCAGGAAACCCGGCATCCCGGACATCCCCCTTCGGCGTCCACGAAGCAGGCCGTTTGCGCCGCAGCGGGAAACGACGCGCCAAAAAGAATGATCGCGCTTGCGATCCAAACCCGGATCATCGTGCCACCTCCAGCCGTAGCCTGCTCGACTCTCATCCTAACATATTCGATGCTCGCCTTGGCAGCGGTGGTTCAGTGGAAACAGAACGGCTGACATGGAGCTGGCGCGGCGCGACCATCGAGCTCGGGCTCGATTGGTCAGGGCAGGGGCCGACCGTCTTGCTGTTGCCGGCACTGAGCTCGATCTCGACCCGGCGCGAAATGCAATCGCTGCAGCAGCGGCTGAGCTCGCATTACCGCACCGTTGCGATCGACTGGCCGGGCTTCGGCGATCGCTCGCGTCCGCCGCTCGACTGGGCGCCTGACGCGTATCGCGCATTCCTGATGCACGTGTTCGAGAGCGTCGTGGCTTCTCCTTACGCCGCGATCGCCGCCGGGCACGGTGCGACCTACCTTCTTGCCCATGCCTGCGCGCATCCGACATCGCTCAAGGGTCTCGTGCTGATCGCGCCGACCTGGCGCGGCCCTTTGCCCACCATGATGAGCGGTCACCGGCCGATCTTCGATCGCATGTGCCGGATGGTCGACCGCCCCGCGCTCGGACCGCTCGTTTACAAGCTCAACGTCAACCGGCCTCTGGTTCGCATGATGGCCGCGGGGCACGTCTACCTGGATCCGGCATGGCTCTCCGGCGAGCGGCTTAAACAGAAGCTCGCGGTGACCCGCGCGCGCGGGGCGCGCCACGCCTCGGTTCGCTTCGTGACCGGCGCGCTCGATCCGCTTGCGAGCCGTGAGGAGTTTCTCGATTTGGCGCGATGCGCGGCAGTGCCCATGCTCACGGTCTACGGCATGCAGACGCCGCCGCGCTCGCGCGCCGAGATCGAGGCGCTGATTGCGCTTCCCGGAATGCGCAGCGCCTGCCTTGCGCAGGGCAAGCTCGGACTGCACGAGGAGTTTCCCGAGGCGGTGGCGCAGGCCATCGAGCCATTCCTCGCGCAGGCTGAATGAATCGTGCTCGGTGGCGCCCGTCGTAAATTCTATCTCGCCATCGTCACCGAATCGCCTGGAATCCGCCGCGGCCAAACTAGCGCCGCGCGTCAGGATTACTGTAATTGACATCCGTAACCGAGAAGACACGCAGGGTCTGTGTGCGCTGCAATGCGTCCTAACGTATTGCAGTAAGCCGCTCCTTGATCACGTCGCCGGCGCGCGTCGCGCTTTTCGTTGCACCGCACTATCGCCGGGTAATCCTTCTGTGTGTCGCCGCCGCTACAGCTAACAACCCCCCGCGTTGCTACTCTCCATGTCACGTTCGCAGATACGACCTCGGATAGGAGTGCGCTGCGGACCCGGGGTTTGGCACTATCCGGCCAGCCGATGAGGGCCGCTCAGTTACGAGCGGCCTTTTTCGTTCAGGGCGCAGTCTGTCATTAAGCGAGCCTCAACGCCGTCGTTCCGCTTTGATGGCGTTATTTCTTCTTTAGGCCGCGACTATCACACCGCAGTGCGGCCGAAGATGCTGACGCACGCGCGAAGCGGACGGTCGAGACTCGTTCGTAGAGGCGCTCAATCTCGCTCCAGATTTCCTTGAAAATCTCGTTTCGGACGATCTTCTCGATACCCCTGTCCAGGGGCATAATCGGGATGGAAATGCTTGGCCAGGTAGCGCTTGAGCGAAGCGTACCTGGCGTCACCCACAGGTTTTCCGCGGCCATTGTTGCCGGTTCTGGTCGTCGCTTCGAGCAATTGCATCGCTCGTTCAACCCGCATAATTTACCCACAGGGAAAACGCCATGGAACTGGGCTAATGCTGGAACGAATCGCCGCGGACGGGGCTTATGGCGTCAGTACCAGTGTAATGAATGGGCGCGGGGGGTATGCACGATCAAGCCGTAGAAACCGTGAGCGCCCGCTATCGACGCCACGCGCGAGAATGCTTGGAGATCGCGAACAAAGTCCAATCGGACGAGGTGCGCACCTGTCTGATCGAAATGGCGCGGGTATGGGTGCGCTTGGCCGAGCAAAGGGAAGAACTAACCGAAGAGAACTAACCAGCGTCTTCGGTTTCTTTCGCCAACTCTCTCCAAAGCTTCGCCATCTCGATCAGTGACGAGCGGTGCTCTTCCAAGTCATCCCGCTTGGCCAACTGCTCGCAAAATTCCGCAAATTTTAGGTATTGATCTGCCATTTGGGTTGAGCCCTTCATGCGGACCCAACCTCCCTAATGACAGCTCTGTTCCCAGAGGCTCCGTGCCATGCGGCCGGAACCAATGACGCTCAACGTTTAGTTCCCGTCGATTTTTTTCATTTCTTGTTACAGGAACTTTCAAATTTTCAACTTTCGCACTGCAGCGCCAAACGAAGCCCGGCGCGTTCTCATTCGATTACCTCGTCGACGCGCGCGAGCAACGTCGGCGGCACGGCAATGCCAAGGGTCCTGGCAGTCTTCATATTGATGACCAGCTCGTAAAGCGTCGGCTGCTCGACCGGCAGATCGGCCGGCCGGGTACCTTTAAGAATTTTCGCGTCAACCATATCAGGTCCGGCGTGGATCAGCGGCGTGCGTCGCGACAAAAAACGGCATCTAATGTTTGGGACGGGGCAACCGCGTCACATGGACGTGCCATCCACTGTGGCCGCATATCAGCTATGCCTCCGACCGCGACCGAATTAATGCGTCGCAAGGAACTGATACGCAGTGTCAGTAGCCCGACATTCTTTTGCCCTTCAGGCCGGCGTGGCTTCCCCAGCACGGCGGTCCTACTCGAGTACGCGCTTGTTTATCGCATTTTAATTCGCCGAGCGTCTGAACCGGCAGTATGTTTGCTTGGGGGCAGGTTCACGCCTTGGCGGCCTGCCATGCTCCAAGATCTCAGCACTGGAATCCGTGAGTGTCTTCAGAGCGCCGAAGAATGCCGGCGGCTCGCCAAGATGCGTGTGCACAACGATTGATACGACAGGAGAGCCTCATGAGCTATTTGATAGGAAAAGCAGCGGCTGCGTGCGCTGTTGCTGGATTGCTCGTCCTCGGCGGCGTGACGCCGTCGCAGGCGCAACGCGCGTATTACGGAGCTTATGTGGGCCCGTATGGCGGGTATGCCTATGTCCCAGGCTATCGTCGCAACTGGTACGTCCCTCAGTACGACACGAGTGGAGCTCGCGTTGACCTTGACTCCCTGGGTTGGCACGGATGGCCGCCCAGCGGCGCGCCCTACAATCCATGCACTCTCAGCGCGGCTCAGCAGAACCGCTGCTAAAGGCCAGAATCGCTGCTGAAGACTTCACGACCGACTTAGCCGAGTCGGCCTGATCGATCTTGAGCTTGCACCGGCGCTCAACGCACGCTGCGCTTGCCGGCGGCGTGCCGCCCACATCCCCGGCAACAAAGATCGCGTCAACTCCAGCGTGACGAGCATCCATCAATACTTGGCGAAAAGAACGTCTGTCCCGTCGAACTTATAGTTCAGGCCCACGCGCACGATGTTGTCGGTGATGCGGTAATTGAAGTCCACGATCGCCATCGGCACCGCCAAATCGTTGATCGCAGTCGAAGCGAACGTGCCGAAGTCGAGGTGCAGGTACTCGACCTTGCCGGTCCACGGCCCGCCGAGATGGCCCTCGACGCCGACGCCTGCGGCCCAGCCGATCTTGAGCTTGAGCGTGTCGAACGGCGTGACTATTGCGACCGGAACCGTGGAGTCGAAGCTCGCGACGGTGCCGGCGGGCATGAAGCCGGCTCCGGCCAAGCCGCCGGTGACGTAGACGAGAATATCGGGGGTGACGGTGGCGCCCAAACGCGCGCGCAATGTCGCAAACCACTCCATCTTGAGGCTTTGATCGAAGCTCGCGACGACCGGGCCGGCCGGATTGCAGGTGAAGCCGGGACACGCGAAGGTCGGCTTGGCGCGCTGGCTCGAGATCTGGATGTCGCCTTCGATGCCGGCGAGCCAGCTCGCCACCTGCCAGTTGTAGCCGGTCTGGGTGCCGAAGATCGCCCCGTTGATATTGGACGAGCCGCTGGTCGCGAACAGCTCGGCGCCGGTATTGTCGCTGAACCGCGCCTCGGTTCTGCTGCGACCCCAGCTGTAGCCGATATTGGCGCCGAGATAGTAGCCGCTCCAGGTCCACGCCAGCGCGATCGGCGCCTTGGTGAAGAATGGCGCTTTGCTCACGACCGGCGTTTGGTAGACCGGCGTTTGAACCGGTATCCCCCAGTACGGACCGAAATTGTAGTTCACGCCGACCCGCACGATGTCGTCGGTGAGACGCGAGTTGAGCGACACCGCGACGGGAGGCGCGATGATCGGATTGAACCCGGCGAATGAAACGGTGCCGAAATCGAGGTGGAAATATTCGATCTTGCCGGTCAGGTTGCCGAGCAAGCGCGCCTCGACACCGCCGCCGACCGCAAAGCCCCATTTCATCGTGCGGCCAAGAATGTTGGTGCTGTTGCTGTCGACGATTGGGTTGCCGGCGGGGTCGACGTCCGGATTGATCCAGCCGTAGTTGGAGATGCCGGCAACGGCCGCACCACCGGTCGCGTATACGACCGCGTCCGGGGTGAGCATCGCGCCGACGCGTCCGCGGAGCGTCGCGAACCGGTCTAGTTTGCGGTAGTGCTCGACGCTCACCGGCGTGCCGATGCCGGCCGGATTGCAAATTGCGCCGGGGCACGCGAACTCCACCTTTGCCCGCTCGCTGTTGCCCTGGACGTCGGCTTCCACGCCGGCGAGCCAACTGCCCCATTGCGAGTTGTAGCCGGCCTGCACGCCGCCATTCACGCCGCGGAACCTGGACGACGCGCTGTCCGTGAACAGCGTCGCTCCGGTCGGGTCGCTGAACACGGCATCGGTGTTGGGCTTGGCCGGGCTATAGCCGATATTGGCGCCGAGATAGAAGCCGGCCCAGCTCCAAAGCGGCGCGACCGGCGCCTTGGCGGACATCAGGCCCTTGTCGACCGGGATGCCCGCGAAGACAGGCAACGGGTAAACCGGCGGCGGCGTGGCGGGCGTCTCGGGGCCGGGCCCGAATTTCTGCGACAGACCGAAATAGTAGCCGCGGCGTGGCCCGAACTGCGGCGCAAACACGCCGATGCCGCTGCCGTTTCTGATCGAATAGATCGTGTCGAAGACATTCACTACGTCGAAGCGCGCGGTGACCGGCCTCCAACCCGGTATCAGGAACTCGTGCGACAGCCCCATGTTGACCTGCGCATAGGGGGCGACGTGATCGGTATTGAAATCGCCCGCGCGCAGGCCGCTGCCGTAGATCATGTCGGCGGTGAACCGCGTGCCCCACCAGAGATAGGACACACCGGCCGACCCCGTCCAAACCTGGGCGTGATCGGTGTAGATCCAATGATTGGCGATGTAGTCCAGATCTGCGGCACTAAACAGGTACTGGTTGGAAACGATATTGGTCGCCTTCTGGCGCGCCCACGCCCAGTTCGCGTAGGCCTTGAAGTTGCCGTTGGTGTAGACGCCCTTGAGCTCGCCGATGTTCTGCGCGCGATCGTAATTGAATCCGTTCAAGACATAGGCAGCGCCGAACTGGCCGTCGTCGAGCAGGTCGCGCGCGTACTTGAAATAGGCGTCGGCGCCGACCTTGAACCCGGGAAAAACATCCTGCAGCACGCCGATGTCGAACACGTGCGAGCGCTCCGGCAGCACCGGGCCGTAAGGTCCGGGCGTGGCCGGCGCCTGCACGGTGGTGCAGTTCGGGATCGAGGGCGGGCAGCTCGAGATCAGGGCCACGTTGCTGGGTGCGGCGATCACCTGCACCGGCGGCGTGAAGTAGCGCGCGTAGCCGGCGTGGAACGTCGTGCTCGGGGTCGCCTTGTAGATCACGCTGGCGCGCGGGCTGAACTGGTTGGCATTGGTGTATTGATTCATCTGATCGAAGCGAAGCCCGCTGACGAAGGTGAGCTTGTCGGTGATCTTCCACTCGTCCGACATGTAGACGCCGGTGAGCCAGCCCAGCAGCGAGCTCGAATCCGTCACGCCGAACGGAATGTCGGGCAGGATCTGCGCGCCGGTGGTCGCGTCGATCGGCAACAGCTGGTAGTTGGTCTGCACCAGCGACTTCTCGCCGCTCACGTAAAGCCCGCTGCGGATGGTGTGCGTATCGGTCATGCGCCAGGCCGTATCGGCCTGGATGCCGTTGACCAGGCTGCCGCGGAACACGTCGGTCGCAGTGCCGTTGAACATGAGGTCGCCGACCGGGTCCGGGAAGAAGTGGACACTCGCGTAGCGGGTGAAATAGGAGAGCTGCGCATCGAAATCGGCGAGCGATTTCTGCAACGCGAGCACGGCGAAGTGGTTGCGCTCGATCTGGTTCTCGTTGAGCTGTGCGGAATCGAAAAAGTTCATGCCGAACGCCGTGAATGACGGCAGCAGGCCGGGGCGATCGGGAATCTGAAATTTGTTGGTTGACGTGCCGGTTACCAGGGTCAGGCGTGTGGTGGGGTCGATGATGGTGGAGATGTAGCCGAAGCCGCGCGCCTGCTGGGTGAAGTCGTGGGGTTCTCGATCCCCAGGATGTTTTGCAGATAGCTGCCGGTGAAGAAATACTCGGTGCTGCCGGTTCGCCCGCCGTATTCGATCGCGGTTCTGCGGGTCTCGCGGCTGCCGCCGTAGACGCTGACAGCGCCGGTATTGTCGAACGCGCCGCTGCGCGTGCTGATGTCGACGAGGGCGGCGGTGCGCAGGCCGTATTGCGCCGGCAGCGCGCCGGTGATCAGCGCGAGGTTGCCGATCAGGCTGGCGTCGAGGATCTGGCCGAAGCCGCTCAGCCCATCGGGCAGCATGACGCCGTTGATCCGGAATTGCACGTTGGCGTGCTCGTTGCGCACGTGGAAGTTGCCGCTGGCAGCGGAATCCTTGGTGACGCCGGGGAGTTGCAGCAGCACCTCGTTGAGCTGCGCATTGGTGCCCTGCGGAAGCGATTCGATGTCCTGGTGGCTCAGGTTGGACGGGGCGGTGCCGAGCGGCGCGTAGATGTTGCTGCGCGCGTTGTTGAAGTTGTTCACCTCGGTATTGAACCGGCTCGCCTCGCCCGCCTGGGTTTGTTGCGGCGTGGTCGCGGGAGCGGCCGCAGGCTGCGGTGGCGGCGCGACGGGCCGAGGCGCCGCCGGCGGGGCCGGCCGCTGCGGCGGAGCCGTCACCGTGACGGGCGGAAGTTGAACCGCTCCCGGCGGGACCGCGGGCGCTGCCTCGCCTGATGGCGCAGGCGCGGCCGGCGTTTCCTGCGGTGGCGTTTCGCTCGGAGCCGGTGGCTGCGACGCCGGCGGCGGCGTTTGCGGCGCTTGTTGCGGCGTTTGCGGCTCATCCGGTGGTGGCGGCGTTTGCGCCAATGTCGCGCCGGCGAGCGTCAGCAAGACCAGCGCCGAACTGCTCAGAAGCAGAAACCGGTTCGATTGGATAGCCATTTACGCCCCCACACGCCCTCAACAGCCCTGCGCGAACGACTGCGTCATTCACGACCACGGCACGGAAGTGCCGCGTGGATATCGGCGCGGCCCGCGCTTGCGCGGCGGCGTGCCGATATCGGATCGATGTCAGGCGATGGGAGGCGCGCGGGCCTGGAACAGCGCGCCGGGCGGCGCGGTCAAATCAAATTGGACGATAATTTGGTGCGGCGAGCGGGCCGAGACTGCCGGCACCGGCAAGGCCGGCGACGCCGACGGCAGCGCTGTGCCGGCGAGGTGGATGAGCGCGCAGATCGCGCAATAGTTGTCAGCATGCCCCGGCAAATGATCGTGATGCCGGCCCGCAGGCTTCGCCGCATCGCTGGTGGTCGCAACCGCTTTGGCGGCCGAATCGTGCGAGATCGGACCGACATGCACGTGCCCGAATGAGAGCACGAGCTGGAGCGTCAGCGCCAATAGCGCGAGGTACGAGCACCACTTCGAACGCAGCCGATCCATCTTCACGCTCTGCGAACGTCACCGCCGCATGCCACGACGACGTAACACTATAACAATGCAAGTTGTCGCACATTGGGCCGGTGCGCGATTCTCTGCGACTGTTGCATCGTTGCCGCACGCGCGAGCGCAAGGCGGCGGATGCCCTCCCTGTAATTCCGTGCTGCGAGTCGTGAGCGCGTCGCGACCTCGTCTAAACACGCCCACCTAATAGCAAAAGCCCGGCCTTAGGGCCGGGCTTTTAATGCATTGCCGATTATCAGCAGAACATGCAGGCTGCATAGACAACGCCACCGGTCGCCAGCAGGCCGATGGCGATCAAAGCGAGTTTCATGATCCGCCTCCTATTGGCCAAAAGATACATCGAAAGGACGTCGATTTCCAGTTGTCCTTCGGCGGTAAGTAGCGTTGCAAATCGGCCTCAATGATCTATCCTCGCAGCCGGTCGTGCAAGATGTTGTCGATGCCCGCCAGAGCCTTTCGCAGCAAAGCGGCAATCGTCCTTGCCGCGCTGTATGCGCTTTGCATTCTCGCCCCGTCCATCGCCTTCGCGTTTTCGAACAACCCGACAATTGCGCATTGTCTGACTGAAGATCACGTCGGCATCCACGATCACGGTGGCAAGATTCACGCCCATGCCGACGGGATGGCTCACCGCCATCACGATGACGGCGTCGCTCATCGGCACCACGATGAGGGTACAGTGCTGAAGCACACCGGTGACGAAGGTAAGGCTGCGAATTGTTGCGGGCTGTTCTCGCTGGTCGCGGTGGCCGGCGAGTCAAGCCTGATCCTGGGCCCGTCGAGCAGCGCTTCCAAACTTCTTCCGCTTGCGCTCGAGGCACTGAGCGGACGCGGCCCTGAACGCATCAATCGTCCCCCAATCGTCTGACGATCACGCTTTCTATCGGTGGGCGAACGGCTTAGGGCCGGGCGCGCGCACGTCATTGATCGACAGTCGAGGAATGCATGCCTGGGCAGCCGCGGACGAATTGCACCGCCGGTGCGATGGCCGCCAACTTTCGCAAGATCAAGTTCGCAACAGTCGCGCTTCTCTCGGTGGCCGCGCTGTTGCTTACCGGGTGGCGCGATCCTCCGCCTTCGGCGCACATGCCTGACCCGGCTGACCCTCGGGCGCCCGTGCCTCCCGTTGGTTATGGGTCCACGATCAGGACCTATAAGCGGCAGCGTCCGGTCGAGCCTGGGGCTTGGCGCGAGCAGAACCAACGCGTCACGCCGCAACCCAAAACTGGTCAATAGGCGCTGGCAGTGATTTGGCAATCCCGCTCGCATCGGCCGCGCTCGCAGCCACGATTGCTGCCCGCTTGCAGCGGCTTCGCCACGGCGATGCTGATTGCCAGTTGCACTTGGTTCTCGCCGGACGGGGGCATGGGGGTCGTCGCCACGATCGCGGAGCAGGAGCTCAAGAAAGACGTGGTCGCGGTCCGCTCGGCGGAAGAGGCCGAGGCCGCCAACGCGATCATTCGCCGGCTTCTCGATCGCCCGTTGACTGCCGATGCGGCGGTTCAGATCGCGCTCCTCAACAACCGCGGCCTGCAGTCCGCCTACGATGAGCTCGCCGCTGCCGATGCGGCGCGAGTCGGCGAAAGCCTCCCGCCGAATCCAACGTTTTCGTGGCGGCGCATCCAGCAGGGCCTAGCGCTCGAGAGCGAGATGCAGCTCGTCACGAATATTATCGCGCTTGCGACCCTGCCAGCGCGATCCGAGATTGCTGCAGAGCGCTTTCATCAAGCGCAGCTGCGCGCCGCAGAAGAGACACTGCGTGTCGCGCACGAAGCGCGGCGCGCCTACTATCGCGCGGTCGCCCTCCGCGAATTGGCCCGCTTCCTGGCGGAATCGCAGTCGGCCGCCGAAACCGCGACACAATTTGCCAGGCGGCTCGGCGAAACCGGCGCCATGAACAAGCTCGATCAGGCGCGCGAGCAGGTGTTCTATGCCGATCTGACAGCGCAGCTGGCAATCGCGCGTCAGCGCGAATCCAGTGAACGCGAAGCGCTTATCCGCGCGATGGGGCTATGGGGTACAAGTCTCGACTTCAAGCTTCCCAATGCGCTTCCCGCGCTGCCGCGCCGTGCTCAGAGCCTGGCGGGTATCGAGGTGGAAGCGGTGCGCCGGCGCGTCGATTTGCAAGTCCGTCGCGTCGAGCTTGACCTGCTCGCCAAATCCTACGGTCTCACCCAAGCCACCCGCTTCATCAATCTGCTCAACGCCGGCTATGCCGACAAGCTGGAAAAGCGCGCTGACGAACGCATTCTGATGCGTGGCTTCGATCTGCAATTGCAGATCCCGCTGTTCGACTTCGGCGAAGTCCGCGTGCGTGAGGCCGAAGCCGCCTATATGCAGGGCGTCAACCGGCTGCTTGAATTGGCGGTCAATGTGCGCTCGCAAGCGCGCGACGCCTACCGCACCTATCGTTCTGCCTATGACATCGCTGGTCACTATCAGCGCGAGGTCTTGCCCCTGCGCAAGATCATCTCGGATGAAACCCTGCTTCGCTATAACGCCATGCTGATCGACGTATTTTCGCTGCTTGCCGAGGCGCGCCTGCGCATTGCGGCGACGATCGCCGCGATCGAAGCGAAGCGCGATTTCTGGCTGGCGGCGGTCGACCTCAAGGCAGCGACCGTCGGCGGCGGCATGTCCGGCAATAGAACCGGAGCATCGAGGCCGACAAGCGACTCGTCTGCGGACACAGGCAGACACTGAACAAGGAGAACAATCATGCTTTCACGCAGAGGATTTCTCGGCAGCGCCGCGGTGTTGGCCAGCGCGAGTGCGATCAGCGGCCGCGTGCCGGCCGCCGGCATCCCCGAAGCGCCGTCCACGACCGCGACGACCACACAGCCGCCGATGTTTCCGACTGGCGGCCCCGACTATCAGCCGGTCGTCACGCTCAACGGCTGGACGCTGCCGTGGCGCATGAACGGTGACTGGAAGGAATTTCATCTCGTCGCCGAGCCCGTGGTGCGCGAATTCGCGCCCGGCATGAACGTGAATTTGTGGGGCTACAACGGCCAGGCGCCGGGGCCGACAATCGAGGCGGTGGAAGGTGACAAGGTGCGCATCTTCGTGACCAACAAGCTGCCCGAGCATACGACGGTCCATTGGCACGGCATGTTGCTGCCGAACGGCATGGACGGCGTCGGCGGCGTGACCCAGCCGCACATCGACCCGGGCCAGACCTTCGTCTACGAGTTCGAGATCAAGAAAAGCGGCACGTTCATGTACCACCCGCATTCCGACGAGATGGTGCAGATGGCGATGGGCATGATGGGGATGTTCATCGTGCATCCACGCGATCCCAGATTTCGCCGCGCCGATCGCGATTTCGTTTTCATCATGAGCAGCTACTTAGTCGAGCCCGGCACCCGTCTGCCGAAGGTCGCGGAGATGACCGATTTCAACATGTGGACGTGGAATAGCCGCGTATTTCCCGGCATCGATGCACTGCCGGTGCGGCTCGGCGACCGCGTGCGCGTTCGCATGGGCAATCTCACCATGACCAATCATCCGATCCATCTGCACGGCCATACGCTCGCGGTGACATGCACCGACGGCGGCTGGATACCGGAGAGCGCGCAGTGGCCGGAAGCGACCATCGATGTGCCGGTCGGGACCGTCCGCGCCTTCGACTTCATCGCGGATGCCCCGGGCGACTGGCCGTTCCATTGCCACAAGACGCATCACGCCATGAACGCCATGGGGCACAACGTGCGAAACTTCATCGGCGTCGACAAACGCGATCTCGCCCGGCAGGTCCGCAAACTCGTCCCTGACTACATGCCGATGGGATCGGCCGGCATGGCCGACATGGGTGCCATGGAAATGCCGATGCCGGATAGCACGCTGCCGATGATGACCGGGTTCGGACAATTCGGCCCGATCGAAATGGGCGGCATGTTCACATTGATCAAAATTCGTGAAGGTCTCGCGGCCAACGATTACCGGGATCCCGGCGACTACAAGCATCCGCCGGGCACCGTCGCCTATCAGGTGGAAAATCCCAGCGCCTCAGCGCCGGCAGGGGATCGCCCGGCCAGCCAGCCGAAAGCCGCACCCAAAGCAGTCAAACCTGGAACCAATCACAAAGGACACTGAGGGAGCTCAATTGAATGTCAAGATTTGCCATTGCTATCGCTACCGTGGTGCTGCTGTTCGCAGCAACGGCGGCGCTCGTGCGCACGCAGGCCCACGAAAACCATGGCACGTTTTCCGCCGGCCAGCCCGGCGACGCGAACAAGCCGGCGCGCACCGTCCGCATCCTGATGCACGACGACGGCAACGAGCAGAACATGCGCTTCGAGCCGGCGTTGATCAGGGTGCGAAAAGGCGAGCAAATCCGTTTCGTGCTGGAGAATGCCGGGACCGAAAGCCACGAATTCATGCTGGCCACGGTTGCAGAGAATCGCAAGCACGCGGAAGTGATGAAAAAATTTCCCGAGATGGAGCATGACGATGCGAATGCCAAGCGCCTTGCGATGTCGCAGCGCGGGGAATTGCTCTGGAGGTTCACCGAAGCAGGCGAATTTGAGTTCGCCTGTCTCATTCCCGGCCATTACGAAGCGGGCATGCACGGGAAGATCATCGTGAAATAACCGATTCAGCAAACACCAACAGCATCGTTATGAGAAAAACTTACATCGCGCTTGCAGCGGTCGCGCTGTTCGCCAGCGCCATGCCGCTCGGCGCGGCGGCGCAGTCCAGCGACTACGTCAATGGCCAAGTGACAAAGATCGACGAATCGGCCGGCAAAATCACCATCAAGCACGGCCCGCTCAAAAAATTCGACATGGACGAGGGCATGACCATGGTCTTTCGCGCCGGCGATCCGGCGATGCTGAAAGCGGTGAAGCGCGGCGACCGCGTTCGCTTCGTACCGGAGCGGATCAATGGCCAATTCACGGTCACAAGGATCGAGAAGGCGAAGTGACAGGGCCGACAACGCGCTGCCAGCCAGACTGTCGCGCGCTGCCGCTGTACCAGGACGAGACTATCCAATCTTGCGCGGCTGAAGGCTCGCTGCCTTCACGCGGGGGGCGCGTCGGATGGCCGCTGCAAGTGCGATCAGAAGTCCGAGCGCAAATACTTTCCACGCCGGCGCAATGCCAAGAACGAGGCTGAAATTATTGCGCAGTGTCCCCCACGGCGCATAGCCGTGGTATGCCCAAATCCAGAAAGCTTCGAAGAAGGCGGTGAAAAGAAACGAAGCCAGAGCGAGCATTACCAGCGCCCTGACATCGGTCCCTAGCCCGCGGCGCTTCAACTCCCTCCAGACCATGAGCCAGAAGAACATTCCGCTCATCAAGTACTGCTCCGAGTAGATTTCGGGCGACAGCAGGTAGTGAAGGAGCGCCAATGCCGCAATCACGTAGATCGTGTTGTGCAGGCGATTCCAGCCTTTCGCTCCCATGCGCTGCACTGCTGCATCGAGCGAAGTGGCGCCCAAGGCGATCAGACCAATTGTCGAGACGGTCGCCACGATCAGGCTGAGCCTGGTCGTCATCTCATGGGCGATCGATGCAAAGTTCCAGAACCGCAAAGCAAAATAGATGATGAGATGCGCGATCGAATAGGCGAGCGCAGTCACGCCAATCATTCGTCGCACGATAATGAGCCGAGGCCAACCGAATATCGTCGAAGCCGGCGTGATCGCCAAGGCGAGCAGCAGGATTGCCGTCGCCCACACGCCCGACCAGTAAGTCATTCCACCGAGCGGAACGGGGCCAAATTGGTCACTGCGGACCTGATAAAAAAGCCAGATCGCCGGCACAAACATGAGTGCGAATGTGCCCGCCTTGAGCCAGGAAAATCTATGGTTCCTGTCTTGCCAGGGCCAGACCAACGGCAACTCCTGCGTCGAGACGATTTTCGGCACGTCCGGGAAAGGTTATTGCAGCACTGCCGATTGATCCAGCGCGCGTTCGATCCCGTCGCCTGCGGGCATCAGATCAAGGTCCGCTTCGATATTATTTCCGACGCAACTGCGCCGGCACGCTTGGCCTATGGCGGAGCAACGCTTCAGCGCGCGTCGCGTTCCTCAACGCTTGTCGCGACCGACAGCATCCAAAACGATACGGATACGCTCGGCGAGCTCGGTCTGGACGACCGGCTTTTGGATCACTTCCACGTCCGCATCGAGCCGTCCCTGGTGCACGATGGCATTGCGCGAGTAGCCGGTCATGTAGAGCACTTTCAGGGCGGGCCAGCGCGCATGCAGTTTCCGCACCAGCTCGCGACCGGTGGCGCCGGGCAGGACGATGTCGCTCAACAGCAGGTCGATTCTGCCGCCGCGCCGCTCGACCAGCTTGAATGCCGTCGCCGCGTCGTGTGCCTCGAGGACCTCGTAATCGAGGTCGCGCAGCACCGCGACGATGTAGGAACGCACGTCGGCGTCATCCTCGACAACGAGAATCGTTTCGCCGAGACTCTTTCCGGCTGTGCTGGTTGGCTCCGTCCGACCCGGTTGGATTTCTCCCATGAGCCGCGGCAAATAGATTTTGACGGTCGTCCCGTGGCCCGGCTCGCTGTAGACCCGCACGTGCCCGCCTGATTGCTTCACGAAGCCATATACCTGGCTCAGTCCGAGACCGGTCCCCTGGCCAACGGCTTTGGTGGTAAAGAACGGCTCGAAAACCCGGCCGGCCACTTCCTGATTCATGCCGACGCCCGTGTCGCTCACCGAGATGAGCACGTATTGGCCGGGCCGTATCTCCGGATCGGTGCGGCAATATTCCTGATCGAGGAATGCGTTGCTGGTCTCGATCGTCAGCTTGCCGCCTTTCGGCATGGCGTCGCGCGCATTTAATGCCAGGTTGAACAGCGTCACCTCCAGTTGCTGAGGATCGGCTTCGACTTGCCAAAGTCCGGCGGCGCCGACCGCTTCGATCTGGATCGTTTCGCCCAGCGATCCTTGCAGGAAGTCCACGGCGCCGGCGATGAACCTGTTCACGTCCAAAGGCTCCGGGCTCAGCGGTTGCTGACGCGAAAACGCCAGGAGACGCTTCGTGAGAACCGCGGCCCGTTCCGCACCTGCGGTCGCGTTGCGGATAAGCCGCGTGAGCTGATCGGCAATGCCTCCGGTCAATTTGCCGGCATCGCGTTTCGCGATATCGAGGTTGCCCAGGATGACGGTCAGAAGGTTGTTGAAGTCGTGGGCGATGCCCCCGGTCAGCTGACCGACGGCTTCCATTTTTTGCGACTGAAGCGCGCGGCTGCGCGCCTGTTCTAGCATCTCCTGCGCTTGCCGCCGCACGGTGATGTCTCTTGTCACTTTGGCAAATCCGACCAGTTTTCCGCTCTGGTCGTGGATCGGATCGATCAGCACGCCGGCCCAGAATTTGCCGCCGTCCTTGCGCAAACGCCAACCCTCCCCCTCGTACTTTCCCGTTTGCTCGGCCTCACGCAGCGCGCGCGCCGGGACGTCGGCTTGGCGATCTTCCGCCGTGTAGAACCGGGAGAAGTGCTGTCCAATGATTTCGTGTGGACGATAGCCCTTGATGCTTTGCGCGCCGCTGTTCCAGCTCGTTATGCGTCCCTGCGGATCGAGCATGTAGATCGCGTAGTCCTTGACCGCCTGCACGAGCAGCTGGAAGTGTTGCTCGCTCGTCCGCAGGAAACCTCTTTGTCGCGCAAATTGATCCAGCAGGTAGAGGAAAAGAATACACGCCGAGATCACCCAACTTGCCCGCCCCACCGACCAGCCGATCGTGTAACGGGCGCCGCCAATCTCTGAAAGCACATTGGCGAAGGTCATCGCAGTGAGCGCGAGGCTGAGCCACAGGAAGAGGGGACTTCTAATCACCCAGACGCTGGTGGCGATTCCGGTTCCCAGCATGAGCAGCGCGAAAAGAATGAGGACGCGGTTGAGCGGCGTCCAGCTCGACGCGCCAACGAGGAGAGGCAAGTGATCGACCAACAGGGTCGCGACCAAGGCAAAGCTCAAAACCAGAGCTGCCACCAGAGCCACGGCGACCGCGATCGCGCGATCCGCTTTCGTGCGAACAGGTAGGCCGTCAGAGCGAGCCTCCAAGAGAACTGAAATCAAGGTGAGCAAGGCGTATCCGTCCACCCACGAGACGAACAGCCACCCGGTCGACTGGGGTGATGCGTCGATCAACGCCCGGCCCGTCAGAATCGCTCCGGGAAAGGTCAACAGGTGCGGAACGACCATCAACGCCGCGAACAGGTAGGCGCAGCCCAAAAGCAACAGCGACCACGCCGGCGCCTGGCGAAAACGCACGAACAGCAGAAAGCTGGTCGACGACTCGGTGACAAAAATCACCGCGGCGAACAGGGCGGTCATGCCCGGGATCTCGGGCCCCGGCCGCGCCGCGACCGGCAGCAAGGCAAGCGCGA
>Ga0306925_10000354_pt1 | contig 32299 bp, 39 predicted proteins | sample flu12Cox44000176_FD_203755 | JGI IMG/M metagenome (GOLD analysis project Ga0306925, IMG submission 203755) | Lab enrichment of tropical soil microbial communities from Luquillo Experimental Forest, Puerto Rico - flux8day.12C.oxic.44.000.176 (v2)... | ecosystem: Environmental > Terrestrial >... | reverse complement strand
CCGCCCTTGCGCTTGCCCATGAACAGCTCGGCGGCGACGCCGTAGTCGAATGCGGTCCCGCGGTCGGCAGGCATAGCAATGTTCCAACGCTCCCGCGTATCAGCGCTAGTGTCTCTGTTGGAATCTATCACGGAAATTCGATGGGAAAGGAATTATTCGGCCAAGTCGGAGCGAACCTTGTGGAGCAGCCGGCAAGTTCGCTCTTCATAATCCACGGACTCAATGGTTCCCGGACTTCGGCAGCTCGACAATTTTGCTCACGTTATCTACTCCGTCGTACACCGCCACCTGCAGGTTAGGATAGGCTTTCTTGATTGCCGTTCCCGCCGCCTCGGCAGCCTCATAGGTCGTATACGACTGCTTCGTTTGCCTATCCACTTGCAGCAGGAAGCGGCCGCCGTCAGGCTGTTTATGCTGCGTGGCGAGTTCTTCAGGCTCGGTTGACATTGTTATCGTCTTTGTCCGCTGTCGCGTCGTAGCCACGATGATTCTCCTTGGCTCATTGAGTGTTGTAATCGATCTCACTCGTGCATGTTGGGGGCCGGAGTGGGGCATGTTGCATTTCCCACCCTTGCCCCTGTTGCGAACGCCAACGGCGCTGGAAGCGGGCGCCGATATCGCGCGACGCGCGCTCGCGTGTTCCAATTCAATGTCCACAGATTGAATCCGCCTATCTCCCGAGTAGCGGATACGCCATGCGCGTCATGCGAAACGACCGTCAGGTGTCAAGCGCTACCGCACTGCGGCGCTGCACATCCGGTTTCGGGGCGTCCGACCGCGCACCCGGCGCGGTGCAAACAATTCAGAACGACCTGGGCCGCCCGGGCGGACGGCGTGCGTCCTCCCGGCGTTTCGGGGGGGCAATGAGCCCTTCGCGCTGGGCCTGTTTCCGGGCCGCCTTGCGTGCGCGTCGAATGGCTTCCGCCTTCTCGCGAGCCTTGCGCTCGGACGGTTTTTCGTAGGCCTTACGGCGCTTCATCTCGCGAAAAACGCCCTCGCGTTGCATCTTCTTCTTTAGCGCCCTCAGAGCCTGATCGACATTGTTGTCGCGAACGAATACTTGCAAGTGTTTTCCAATCCTGCGGTGGCCGCCGAGATGTCGATGAGTAGTCCGCCGCCGTCAGCGGACCTTCAAATTGTCCGCGGATTCCTTACCGCGATTGCTGACGATCTCATACTCGACCGTCTGACCCTCATTCAGAGAACTAAGGCCGGCGCGTTCGACAGCGGAGATATGGACAAACACGTCTCTGCCGCCGCCCTGGGGTTGAATGAATCCGTAGCCTTTCGCCGGGTTGAACCATTTGACAGTACCTGTAGCCATCGTGGCCCTCCTTGAATGCAAGAACGTGATCGCGGCCGCGCGGCCATCTTACGATCACTCATCCGACTCAGCGCTGTCTTGAGGAAGGCCCGTATCGCGGGCGCGCAACAAGCAATGCCATCGAACTCGTGGATTGTATGCGGTTCTTCCGATGGGTTCAACTGCTTGAGTCTCGTCGCAGAGCGTGACAAAACCGTACCGATTTGGGGCAAAGCCCGCGAGAAAACACCGCAGCATGAAGCTGCCACGAGTTCAGCACTGCCTCGACCGGGCCGCATACTGCGAACGGCAACCGGCGGCGGCAACCGATCCCACCGCAAGGGTCACGTTTTCAGAGGCTGGCGCTTGCTGGCACGAGTTGGCGAAACAAATCGATTGGCTCGAGTCGCCACAATCAAAATAGCCCACTACCGGGTGGGCAGACGGAGGCCAATCCGGCAACAAAACGAAGGCGATTCCCCTTAACGTGCCGGACAAGCTGCTCGCAGTCGCCGACGAGGTGATCGAATAAAGTTCAGTTCGCTGCATCGCATATGTCGCCTTCTGGCACACAAAGCGGCGGATCCGCTGCGATGCGGCAATTCGGTCGCTAACGGAGCTAAAGCGGACGTGCCGAGCGCATCCCGTTGCTAGGCGCGATGCGCGGCATCGACTAATGTCAGCTCGCATTCGAAGTGCTGCTCCAGCAGGACTCGGCGGCATGGAGGTCTGAATTGGCGGCCAGATCGATTCTGCAGGTGAGCGGTGCGGCCACGTTATTCTTGCTTAGCAGCGCGCCGGCGCCCGCTGATTCACCGGATCGATATAACGAATATCATCGCGGCGTATATCTAGCCTACACCAACGCACCCGATCCGCATGACGACATCGCCAATCTACCGCGACTGCGCATCTCGTTTGGCGGACAAAGTTACAGTGCTGTCATGGACACGGGTTCGGTCGGCGTTGTCGTCTCCGCCGAGAAGATACCGAATATCCACAGGTTGCAATCATTAGGACCGGGCCAACTCACTTACTCAAGTTCTGGCCGCATCATGATTGGTCAGTGGGTCGTCACTCCGATGACGGTCATGGGTGGTAATGGAGCACGTGTGGCGACCGCGCCCATCCCGGTCCTTGCTGTCAGCCGGATCGACTGTACCCCGAACGCTCGGCGTTGCACGCCAAACGAGGCGCCGCACCGAGTCTCGATGATGGGCATAGGATTCGGTCGGCGCGGCAATCAAGAAGTGCAAAACCAGCCTAACAAGAATCCATTGCTAAATGTTATCGCCGAAGGTCCCAACGCGGGATCTTTGCGACGCGGCTATATTGTGACTCGGCGAGGGGTGCACATTGGTCTCACTGCGGCGAACACGCGGGACGATTTTTCCTACGTTAAGCTTGAACCAACCGTCGACGGTCGAGATTGGACACCGGTGCCTGCTTGCATTTCAGTCAACGGGATAAAGCCTGCCGCCTGCGGAAATGCATTAATAGATACCGGCGTAACCACTATGTATCTGACGGTGCCCGAGAGCCAAGCCGCGGCCGACATCGAGGGATCCTCGGCGAGGCTGGTCGAGGGCACAAAGATCACGATTGCGATTCCTACGGAGGAGTCTCCTCAAGCTATGTATACGTTCGCGCTGGGCGACCATCTCAACCCGTTGGCCCCTGCGCGTTTGACCCTCGTTAGCCGCACCCGCACGCCTTTCGTCAACACGAGCCTGCGCTTCCTCAACGGCTTTGATTATCTTTTCGATGCCGACGGCGGGTTCGTCGGTTTTCGTTGGACTGGGCACGCTTCGCAGATGCTTGGCAAAGTCGCGCCGACGCGCCGCTAAATTGGTCCGCCTTTCACGATCACCGCGACGTTTCATTGCGACGCTATTGGACGCATAGCGGACATCGCGCCCGTGTCGCGACCGCGGCGACCTGACGTGAATGATCCAGCTCGGACATGAATAGCCGCCGCGTGTTGCGGATGCCCCGCCAGGGCCGGCGATAGCGGTTTCCGACAATTTAAGGCAGCTTGTTGTGCGGCTACTTCTTTACCCGCTCCATCGGGTAGCACCCCGCCACGATCGAGCCGCTCGGGCTGAGGCGGGTGTGGGTGTAGCACTTTTCCATCCGATCGGGAGCGAGAAGGGTGATGTGGAAGGAACCGTCGGTATCGGAGCCGATGATCGACTTGTTGTCCGATGACATCGCCCAGGCGAAGGGCTCTTTTGTATCGGCATTGGCCGATGACGACTGGCCCCAGGCCAGCCGCCCTTCCTGCCCTTCCACCAGCAGGGTCATCTCGATGTCGCGCACCGTCGGCGGACTGGTCGAGTGCGTGCCGGGATGATGGGCGTGGCCGCCGAAGATGATGACCTTGCCTTTGCCCGACCAGGTGCCTTCAGATCGGGAATGGCATCCTGCGCGCGCAACGCCGTCGCGGCGCCAACAAGCGCCAATACCAGGGCAAAATATCGCATAGGAACCCCCACGCTAGGCAGGAGAGGCTGTAATAGAACGAGGTGCGCCGCACAAGGCGCCAAAAGCGATTCGTATCGTCCCTCTTGTGTTCGTGAACATCACCGACCCGTCCGCAGCCGTTTTGGTTGTGAACTTGGGCGACCGCACGACAACGTCAAAGGCCTCATCGCAGCCGAATGACCTTCAACGGCGGGTGGTTGGCAACCTTGCTCCCCGTACCGACGGGGTGATCGAATAGCGACGTTCTTTGCTGCGGCGCATGAATCCGCTAATGACACATCGCGTCATTTCACTGCCCCGCAACAATTAGGCCGCTTCCGGGGGACTGCAGACATCGCGCCAGGCGCCGAATGCCGCAGGGTGGCCGGCCGCCTGCCGAATCTCATCAGGTCATGATTCGATATTCTGTTCAGTGATCGGCGGCGGCCGCATACTGCCGGCTGCGGTCGCTCTTCAGCAGGTCTTTGACTTGCTGCGGCAGCTCTCCTGCGGCGAGACGGGTGGGCTGGCTTTCGAGACGTTCGACCACGGCAATGCGCGTGACTTCGCCTTTGAGAAAGGCTTTCAGGAACTCGGGATAGTCCGGGAAGGAGATGCATCCGTTCGACTGACCGTTCGGACCTAACAGGTAAGAATGGGCAAGAATGCCGGCGCGACCGTACATCCTGGTCTCGTCAATGGGGTTGAGCCGGATGGCGCGGTCCCCATGAAAACGTCCCTCGCGCAACGCGAGATTGTACACGTTCGGTGGCGTAGGCCCCTGCATCTTCACATGCACTTGGCTAACATCGTCCATGAGCTCGCCGTAGCCGGAATGGGCCTCGAGCCGACGCCCGTTCGGCATGTAAACGGTTTGCGCCGTGATATCGTAGATGGCAGTGCGACCGTCGTCTGGAAACGACACCTCCCTGCGCGCGTAGCCGGTGCCAATGTGCGGTTTGGAGACGTTAACATTTGACGACGCAGCAGCGCGCCGCTTTGCGCCGACCCAATCTGCGGACAAGCGCAGGCCGGTCGTGACGATTTGCGTGGCCCAGCGCAGGTTTTCTCTGAACGACTTCGGACGATCATCCGTTGTCGAGAACCGTTTCTCGAAAGACTCGGGATGATCATTCAGGGCCGCGAAACGCTCATCGACCGAGGCGTTGCGGCACCCTGCATCGCAACTGCCGTGGAAATCGAATGGAGCTTGCGACCCAATCCTTGCAAGCCGCACGCGATCGCGCGCGCTCTCTGATCCGAGCGGCGCAGCGGGGCGGAAAATCTCAGGATCCGTCGCGAAGGCGAAACGATCGGACTGGGGCAAGGCTGCGTCTGCCAGATTTACCCACCTTGCCGGCGCATCCAGGAGTACGAATCCGAAAACCGTCGCACCGATTCCGATTGGAATCGCGCGGCCCCCCCATCGAATGAACACGTTCCCCACGCGCACCCCGAATCGCCTTCGGCCCTGAGCCCGAAGGCAACGTACGTCCCGTCACGCCGGCTGCGAGGAAGCATGGTGATTGCGGCAAGATCGTGCGGATGACGGTCAAGCCTGCACGGATTGCGGAAACGGCGTGGTGATTATGCAACAGATTTCGGCAAAGCGGACGTTGGGTGGCTTGCAAAGGCATTTTTTCATTGTCTGGCGCCAGCCGGTCAGCATTTTGACAGCGCAGCGCGATTTGAAGCGGGAAGCACTCGATGAAGATGGTGCAACCGAGGCTATTGGTACGAGGCAGCATCTTTCTTTCGAGCGGGTTGTTGCTTGCTGGCTGCATGCAGGCGAGCACCTTGGGGCTGTCGGACCCCAATTTCACTGCGCGCGACAGACAGCAGCTGGCGAACCCGCCCTATCGACAGGCGTGGATTTCACCGACCTACCAGCGTCAGGTTGTCCAGTACCACAGGAAAGAGGCGCCAGGGTCGGTCCTGGTCGATACCGCTGGACGGTTCGTGTACTACGTGCTGCCGGGCGGCAGGGCGATCCGCTACGGCGCGACCGTGGGCGAGGACGGACAGAGTTGGTCAGGCGTTGCCACGGTTGGCCGCAAGGAGCAGTGGCCGGGATGGACTCCCACCGCGGACGAGAAGCGCCGCCTGGGCCCGCTTCCGGCCCATGTGGATGGCGGAGCGCACAATCCAATGGGGGCGCGCGCCTTGTACCTCTACATTGGGGATAAAGACACGCTCTATCGCATCCACGGGACCAACCAACCCGAATACATCGGACAGGCGATTTCATCGGGCTGCGTCCGGATGACCAATGAGGACGTCATCGATCTCTACAGCCGGGTGAAGGTCGGCGCGACCGTCGTGGTGCTGGGCCCGAGTGAAGGTCGCATCGCATTCGCGCGATAGCGGCGGGCCAAAGTCAGAAATTGGCGCCTATTTCCGTCGAGGAAGTTCAATTCAGAATTACGTGCCGGCGATCCATCGGCGGCGAAACCATGGCGCAAGATGGCTTAGGGCAGCGCGGCGCGGAGCGCAATTTGCTGCACTGCATATGTCGCCTTCTGCCAAAGCGGCGTTCTGTTGCGCATTGACATGTCCACTATTGGAGCGAAGCGGACATGCGCCGCCGCCTCGCCCTAATTGGCTGCGCCGCTTATGACCCGCAACAGACAGCGGCATAGTCCGAAGTGTATTTCTGCGGGATGCGTGATCGGTTAGGCTTCTGCCGCTGCACTTGCAGCGGACGTGCAGATATCTTCGCGAAGAATGGGCATTAGTCGTTGCCGTCGGCTGGCTTTTTTCTGAATGGAATGCAGCGCGTCCAGCAATCACGGCGGGAGGTCGCAATGACTGACGTTCGTCGCGTGAGGAGGCCCAATCGCAGGCGTTTCTTGTTGGGGAGCGCGGGCGGTATCGCTTCATTCGCTTTCGGGCTCTCGCCAACTCGATCGCAGCCGTTGCATTCGACGGCGCGTATCATGGTTGGCTTTCCTGCGGGCGGCCCCAGCGACGTAATCGCGAGACTCCTCGCGGAGCAGATGAAGGCCTATGCGTCCACGACAATCGTCGAGAACCGCCCTGGTGCGGGCGGCCGCGTCGTGATGGACGTTGTGAAGAACAGTGCCGCGGACGGGTCGATCATGGTTTTGACGCCTGCCGTGGCGCTGGCTCTTTACCCGCACGTCTACAAGTCGCTCAGTTACAATCCGCAGCAGGACTTTGCTCCGGTTACGACCGTCTCCACCACGTCCATGCTGATTGCGGTTGGCCCGCTGGTCCCCAGCACGGTGACCACGCTTGCCGATTTCATTGCCTGGTGCCGCAGCCATCCCAATCAGTCCTCCTATGGATCGCCGGGCGCGGGCTCGCCGCTTCATTTCATCGGCGTCATGTTGTCCCGCGCTGCGAACTTCGAGTATCTCCACGTTCCTTTTCAGGGAACGGCGCCCTCCATTCAAAGTCTGCTGGGCAGCCAAATTGCCTCCTGCATCTCGCCGATCGGCTCCTTCGTTCCGCACGTGCGAGCCGGGACGCTGCGGGCGCTGGCAACGACGGGCGCACAGCGCAGCGCGTTGCTGCCCGATGTGCCAACCATTGCCGAGGCGGGATACCCGACGCTCGAATACGCCGAATGGTTCGGTATTTTTGTTCCGGCGCGGACTCCCAGCGGGACCGTCGAGGCGCTCAGCAGCGTGTTGCGCACGGCACTGCAAACCAAGGAAGTCCAGGCCGGGCTGGCCAATCAATCGCTGGATGTCGGCGGCCTCATGCCGGCCGACTTTGCTCGCCAGATCAAAGCCGACACCGATCGCTGGGGGCCGATCGTGAAGGCATCCAGATTCACGCCCTTGGATTAGGCGGACGTTGCGGCTTCATATCGCGAACGAACATCGACAAGGCGACTTGGCCGCTCGCGGCGATCGACAAGTTTGGGGTGAACCTCCGGCCCGGCCGGATTTGCCTGTTGTCCCAGAAAGAACCCCGCCGAAGCGGGGCCAGATTTCGCAGCGTGGCGTATTCGGGATAGCCCTGGGGGTAAGGGGGGGCGCGGGGCCATTCCGTTCGCCTTGTTGAGAGGGATGCCACATCGCCGGTGGGCGGGATGTGATGGGCATCACAATTTGTGCGGTTTCCGGACTTCGGTCTTGAGGATCAATAGCGCGCTCGTTCATCGCCGGCCGCTATTGAATGCCCAGCCCGTAGGGCGCAATAAGCGAAGCGCATTGCGCCGTCTGGCCGGCGAGTGGACGCTCCGTTAGCTTGCAGGCAAGCCGACGCCTTGTCGCTTCGCCGTGTGTGGTGGCTGTTGGGCGACGGCTGGCAATTCGAGGCGCGCGCCGATTCCGGCGAGGCATGAGTGGCAATGCGCTTCGCTTATTGCGCCCTACGCGCTGCGCTTGAATTCGTGCGGCTGGATTAACCCGTCGGCCGCATCCGCAATCCAGGAGCCGCTCAATGGCGACCAGTTTCCGGCAGATCATCGATAAGGCCGTCAAGGACAAGCGGTTCCTGATTGTTCCCGGTGCGCATGACGCGCTCAGCGCGCGGCTCATCCAGACGATCGGCTTCGAGACCTATTTCATCGGCGGCTTCCCCGCAGTGGGCGCGCGCTATGGCGTTCCCGACATCGGGCTCAAAGGCTTCGGCGAAATCTCAGCGGCCGTGCGCGACATCATGTCGGCCTGCGATCTGCCGGTGTTCGTCGACGCAGACGACGGCTACGGCGACGTCAAGAACGTGGTGCACACGGTGCAGACCTACGAACGCATGGGCGTGAGCGCCATTCTGATCGAGGACCAGCAATGGCCGAAGCGCTGCGGGCACATGGTCGGCAAGAAGGTCGTTCCCGCGGAGCTGGCGGAGGCGAAGATCAGGGCGGCGTGCGCAGAGCGGATCAACCCGCAGACCTGGATCCTGGCGCGCACCGACGCCCGCGCGGTCTACGACCTCGACGAGGCCATGCGCCGGGCCGAGCGCTACGTCCGCGCCGGCGCCGACGGCATCTTCATCGAGGCGCCGCGCAGCATCGACGAGCTTGAGCGCGTCGGGCGCGCCTTCGACGTGCCGCAGATCTGCAATCCGCTCATCGGCGGGCACACGCCGATCCTGAGCATGCAGGAACTGGGCGACCTCGGCTTCAACGCCGCGGTGCTGGGCCTCGACACGCTGATGCATGCGGCCAAGGCGATCGAGACGGTGCTCGTCGACATGAAGTCGGGCAAGTTCGCGCGCCGCAATGACGGCATGGACTTCGAGGCCTACAAGAAGGTGGTCGGCTACGACAAATGGGCGAGCGTGGAGGACCGTTTCGCCGTCGCCGCCAAGCCATGATGCATGCAGATCCACGGCGCAGCGCAGCTTCTTTTTGCGCTAGTGTCCCGATTCCGAAGTTCGCAAACCCTTGTGTGGCACCCTCTGATGCGAACTTCGGAATCAAAGGGACACTAGCAAATTTATGATTCTAGTGTGGTTTTGGATTTGAAGTTCCTATACGGACTCGCGGCTACAATCGTAGGAACTTCAAATCCACCACACTAGCGCTTCATCGCATCGTGCATGACAACGGTGAACGCTTTCGCTAATGATTTTCGCAAGGCCGGGCGGCAACGGCCGTAGCGAGGAAGCCATGCGAGCGCATTTCCGCGCATTCCCGCTCTCCCTTGTGGTGCTTGCCGTCGCGGCGTTGTCCGCGCCTGCCGGTGCGGCCGAGACATTGCGCGTTGGCAAGGCAGTGCCGTTCGCCTGGACCTTCACTCCCGTCGAAGTCGCCATCGAGACCGGCCAATTCGCCAAGCAAGGGCTGACCCTCGAGCCATCGGCCTTCGGCGGCGACGCCAGGCTGCAGCAGGCATTGGCCGCCGACGGCATCGATATCGGCATTGGCAGCGGGCCCGGCATGGCGTTCATGGCCAAGGGCGCACCGGTGAAGGGGGTCGCCGCGATGGCCGGCATCCCGACCAACATCGCGGTGGTGGTCAACTACAACTCATCGATCAAGTCGGTCGACGATCTCAAGGGCAAGCGCATCGGCGTCACCACCGCCGGGTCGCTGACCGACTGGATCGGCAAGCGCATCGGTGTGCTCAAGGGCTGGGGCCCGAGCGGCATCGACATCGTGGCGATCGGCGGCATGGAGCCCGCCCGCGCGGCGATGAAGACCAACCAGATCGACGGTTACATCTCCGCACTCGAAAGCGGCTACGCGCTGGAGGAGGCCAAGGAGTGGCGCGTGCTTACCACGGCGACGCCCTTCGTCGACCGCTTCATCACCCATGTCATCTTCGCGCGCGAGGAGGTGATCGAGAAGCGGCCGCAGACGATACGTGCCTTTCTGCAAGCCTGGTTCAATACCATCGCCTTCGTGAAGGCCAACAAGGCGAAGACCGTGGAGATCACCGCCAAGGTGCTCAATCTGAGCCCAGCGGTGATCGATCGCGTCTACGACGAGCAGGTCGGCATCTTCTCCGACGACGGCGTGTTCGACCCGAAGGCGGTGGCGGCGCTCAAGCAGTCGTTCATCGAGATGGGGCTGCTCAAGGAGATTCCCGACGACAAGGTCATGTTCACGACCCGGTTCGTGCCGGTGCAGGCGCGGATGTGACGGCAGCCCTGCGCCGCCTCTCTCCCATGTCAGAGGCCATTACGCGCGCGATTCACAGATCGGCTGGCTAGCCTGGCTCGGGTTGAGGTCCCTGCATAAAGAAAGCCCCGCGATCACGCGGGGCTCAAGTCGGGGGAAGCCGATCGGGACGTGAGTGCCGATCGACGAAGATGGAGCTAACTCCGTCTTCGCTTTTCCGCTGTGATGACGATCACAGAAAGCGCGCCCGCGATCAGGGCGCTGTGGAAAAGTCGCATGCGTGGCTTAGAAGCGGATGACAGGCAAAGCGCTCGTCTGTGACAATTATCACAGCGGGAGTTCGACCGCGCCCGTTGACGAGTTACTACACGGCAAATTCGGTACGCAATGCACGATGGAGGGCACACAAATGTCAGAGGCAAATCGTCTGTTTTTTCTTCGCATAGCGCTGATCGTGATCGGCCTGACTTTCATATTTGGCATATTTACCTTGGGTCTTGTCTGGCCCTCGGGTTGGGTCTGGGGACAGGGACATTCGCACTATCTGATGATGATCATTGGAGTGTATGCGACGCTGGGCGTATTTTTGCTAATTGCCTCGGGAAATCCTTACGCTCACACGGACATCATCTGGTTTACCGTGTGGTCGAGCCTGATTCACGCGGCGATCATGGGCGTTCAGGCCGTGAGCGATCCGGTCGAGCACGGTCATTTGGTGGGCGATGTGCCTGCGCTCGTTCTCGTTGCGATCGTGCTTGCGGCGTTGAGGCCACGGGGCGCGAAAGCTTGACCGGGGCGCCATGGCTGTAACCGGGAGCGGGATGACGATTCGAAAAAAAACGTCATCCCACTCCAGGAGAATCTCGCCGGTCCCGGGACGGTTGAGTCAGGGCACCAAGAATGAATTCAGCGCTGTTGCAAAACCTGGTGGCCGGGGCTGGATCGAGCAGCCAGTTCATCGGCGGGCTCGTCGTGGCGCTGTTGTATCTGGTCGTCGGCTTGCTCGGCGCGATAGGAAGCATTCTCGTCTTTCGACGTATCTTCCAGGGACGGTGGGAACAGCTATTCTGGGCCTCGTTCCTTGTGGTGATTGCTGCCTTTTACCTGAGCTTCGCTGCCTATTTCGGGGCCTCAACCCATGCCTGGCAGAGCGAGGCAATCGGGGTTGCGGTTTTCCTTGCTTGCGCCGTGGGTGGACTATTTTCTCGATCGGCTATCGCGGTCGGCTATGTCTTGCATGGGCTCTGGGATCTATCCCATTGTTTGTTCGGCTCCTCACTTGCGGGCCTGTCGATCACGGAAATTCCGCTCGGCTATGGCATTTTTTGCTCGACCTACGATTTTGTGGTCGCGGGTTATCTCATGATGAGTGACAGCGCGTGGCATGAGCCGGGCAAACTCGACCTTTCCTTCTGGCGAGAGGGCCTGTGATTCCGTTACTGTTTTGAGTTTCGCTGGGAGCCGCGCGCAGCGCGGCGTCTCGAAGCATGGGCCGCCCGATCCTTCGAGACGCGCCCTTCGGGTGCTCCTCAGGATGAGGGCGGATCAGGTTCGCGACTCGAGGCGGTGTAAAATGGAGAGGGTTAGTGTAGCCTTTGCCGCTCGCGACTTGGCTGCAACGGGAGCGCGCGCCATGGGCAATCAGAAAATTCACATCATCGCGATCGGATTAACATTCGCCCTGTCGCTGGCCTGCGCATCGCCCGGTCACGCGCAGGCGCGAAAAGACCGCGGCGCGCCGTTCCAGATCATGGAAACCACGATCGATGACGTGCACGCCGCCTTCAAATCGGGAAGGCTCACCGCGCGGGCGCTGGTGCAGGGCTACTTGGACCGCATCGGCGCTTACGACAAGCAAGGTCCGACCATCAACTCCATCATCACGCTCAATCCGAACGCGCTCGCCGAAGCGGACAATCTCGATGCCGCCTTCAAGCGCTCCGGCCTCACCGGGCCGCTGCACGGCATTCCGATTCTGGTGAAGGACGAGATCGACACCGCGGGCATGCCGACCACGCTCGGCACGGTGGTGTTCAAGGATTACCGGCCGCCGCGCGATGCTTTCGCCATCGAGAAGCTGCGCAAGGCCGGCGCGATCATCTTGGGAAAGAGCACGCTCAGCGAGTTCGCCGCCGGCGACACCTACGGCTCGATGTTCGGCGTCACGCGCAATCCTTATGACCTCGAGCGGACCGCGGGCGGGTCATCGGGCGGCTCCGGAGCGGCACTCGCCGCGAATTTCTCGACCCTCGCGATCGGCGAGGAGACAATGGCCTCGATCCGCCGGCCCGGCGCCTGGAACGCGGTGGTGAGCTTGCGGCCGACGCCCGGCCTGGTCAGCCGCAGCGGCATGTGGGACGGCTATCCGACCGTCGCCGCGCAAATGGGCCCGATGGCGCGCAACGTCCGTGATCTCGCGACGCTGCTCGACGGCATGGTCGGTTACGATCCCGAGGACCCGGTGAGCGCGCTCGGCGTCGGCAAGGTCGACGGCAGCTACACGCGGTTTCTCGACCGCAACGGCCTGAAAGGCGCGCGCATCGGCATTCTGCGCGAATCGATCGGAACCAACTCCGAGCCGGAATCGAAAGACTTCAAGAAGGTCGACACCGCCTTCGAGAAGAACGTCGCCGAGCTCAAGGCGGCCGGCGCCGTGCTCGTCGATCCCATCGTCATTCCTGACCTGAAATCACTGCTCGCCAAGCGGGCGCGCGACCCGATCGCCACCGATGCAGCATTGCGGCTCTATCTCGCGCGCAACCCGAGTTCACCGTTCAAGACGCACGAGGACATCGCCAACTCACCGGAGATCGGCAAGAGCTTCCCCGCCAAAAACGTCGAGCGGTGGAAGAAGCCGCCCCCTCCGTTCAACCCTAGCCGTTATGTCGAATACCTGCAGGCGCGGGAAGAACTCACGATCAGCATTCACAAAGTGATGGTGGACAACAAGCTCGACGCCATCGTGCACAAGTCCGTCGAACACCAGCCGGCACTGATCAAGGATGGAATCAACCCGCCGTATACCAGTGCCAAGGGCGTGCCGACCTGGAATACGTTCCTGGTCTACGCCGCTTCGATGACCGTGCCTGCAGGCTTCACCTCGGACGGACTGCCGGTGGGCATCACATTCTTCGGACGGCCTTACAGCGAGCCGATGCTGCTCAAGCTTGCCTATGCCTACGAGCAGGCGACGCGTCATCGCGTGCCGCCCAAGACCACGCCGGCTTTGCCGCGCACCACCGCCGAGCGCTGAGAGGTGAGATTGCCGCGCACGTCCATCATCGCTGGCAAACCGAACGCCGCATCGGCGACGTTCGCGGCGATCGTGTGCACGGGCGCCTTGTTCGCCAATACCGCCGTACTGGCGCAGGACTGGCCGAACCGTCCCGTGAAAGTGGTCGTGCCGTACGGACCGGGCGGAGTCACCGATGTGATCGTGCGCATTTATGCCGACCGTCTGACAAAGGCGTACGGCCAGCCGTTCGTGATTGAAAACCGGGCAGGGGCGGGCGGCGCAATCGGCACCGAATACGCGGCACGAGCAGCCAACGACGGGTACACCATCTACTGCGCGGGTGGCGCTCCGCTGACGATCCTGCCCCACATGCAGAAGCTCGCGTTCGACCCGGCCACCGATCTGACGCCGATCGCCATGATCACGGTGAACGGGATGGCGCTCACCGTCCACCCTGACCTTCCCGTGCGCAGCCTGCACGAATTCATCGATTATGTGCGGGCGCGTCCCGGTCAGATCAACTACTCGACGGGTGGCATCGGCACGTTGAGCCATCTTGCGCCTGCCTTGCTCTCAGCGCGCGAGCGGCTGGACATGGTCACCGTGCCGTATCAAAGCATGCCGCCGACGGTCGCCGCGTTGTTGTCCGGAACGGTGCAGATGTTCTTCGGCAACATCTCCGACATCATCGAGCCGATCCGAGCGGCGAAGGTGCGCCTGCTCGCGCTGTCGACGCAAAAACGCGCCGCCGAATTTCCCGATGTTCCGACCGTGGCGGAGACGATTCCCGATTTCGTCGTGACCGGCTGGCACGGCTGTTTTGCCCCGGCCGGAAGTCCGCAAAAAATCGTCGATCACCTTTCGACGACGCTCGCCGGCATCAGCCGCGATCCCACCGTGGTCAAGACCTTGGGAAACCTCGGTATCGACACGGTGAGCAGCACGCCGGAGGAACTCGGGCAAGCTATTCGCGCCGACACCGCATTGTTCAAGACGGCGCTCGATGCGGCGGGCCTGCTACGCCAGCAAACGGCGCGATGAGGACACGAAGAGACAGGTAAAAGGAGACGACCATGAGTATGGCACTGGCAAACGAGGCCGCGGCAGCCCCGGCGCTGCAATTCGTTCCGTTGACCAAGCACATCGGCTGCGAAGTGAGGGGCGTCGACCTGCGCGAACCGCTCGCGCCTGCGGCGGCTTCCGCGGTTTATCGCGCGTGGCTCGATCATGCGGTGCTGCTGTTCCGCGGCCAGGATCTGTCGCAGGAAGATTTGATCCGCATCACCGGCCATTTCGGCGAGCAAGCGCCGCTAGGACGCCCGGCGCACACGCTGCCGAAAGGATTTTCCCGGCTGCTGCCCAACATCATGATGATTTCCAATATCCGGGAAAACGGCGAGACGATCGGCGCGCTGCCGGACGGCGAGATGATGTTTCATCACGACACCATCCATCGCCCGGAGCCGCACAAGGCGACGCTTCTGTATTCCGTCGAAATCCCCACCTACGGCGGCGATACGCTGTTCGCCAGCGGCACCGCCGCTTACGACACGCTCGACTCCGCGGTGAAAGCAAAGGTCGAAGGCCGCCGCGCTGTGAATTACTACGTCTACAATTCGGTGGTGCGCAACGACAAGCAGGCGGTCGATGCGACCAGCCAGGCGACGCATCCGGTCGTGCGCACCCACGACGAGACCAAACGCAAGGCGCTCTACGTCAACCGGCTGATGTCAGTGAAGATCGAGGACATGCCGGAAGAGGAAAGCGACAGGCTGCTCAACCTTCTTTTCGACCACAGCGAAAAGCCGGAATTCGTCTACACCCATGTGTGGCGCAAGGGTGATCTCATCGTTTGGGACAACCGCTGCTCTAGCCACGCGCGCACCGATTTTCCATCCGACCAGCGCCGACTGCTGCTGCGCACCACGGTGAAGGGCACGGTCAAGCCGTATTAGCGAAGCATCGTGGTGAAATGCTCCGGCGTCGGACTATTTCGCGGGTGGCGGAATTTGGATAAGCTCCGCGAGTTGTTCTTGCAACAACGGAGCGGCGAGGAATTTGAAGTCGATCGCGTCGCGCATGATCGATTCGATCCCGAGGATGCGGTCAGGCGACATCGCAGGCTTCGGCAGAAACTCGTCGCGGATGCGCACGGCCAGGCGCTCGGAAACCTTGCCGTAATCGGCATAGACCTTCACGCCGCCGGGATTGTCGTAAAGCCACTCGTAGGACTCGCGGTATGCCGCGACGAAGCGCTCGATCGCGTCGCGGCGCTGTGCCAACGCCTGGGCGTTGACCACGTGGACGCGGACGGTCTGGTCGCGCGTCGACGGCGCATCGCTGCCGCGCGCAATCAGCCGTATTTTTCCCTGATCGAGGGCATCAAGCCCGAACGGCGGCGAGGCCCAGCCGACGTCCACCTGTCCCGACATCGCTTGCGTCAAGGTCACAGCCGAAGCTCCGGTCGGCACCGGTTTGGCCGCGACGTTGAAATGCTTGATCAGCGCGAGCAGGGTCACGTGGGTGGACGCGCCATTGGTCGAGTATGCGACTGTCTTGCCGGCGAGTTCGGCGAAACTGTTAAGCGGCGAGGAGGCGGGAACGTACCAGTAGAGATCGCTCGCCCCCGTCGTTCCCGCGAGCAGGATACGCACCGGCGCACCTTTGGCGAAGGCGCCGAGCACGCCGCCCGTGCCCGCGCCGATGCCGAGATCGACGCTGCCGGAAATCACCGCCTGCATCGTCTCGCCGCCACCATTCGTGTAGAGCAGCTCCAGCTTGAGACCGTGCTTCTCGAAAATCCCCGCCCGCTGTCCGATATCGGGAACGCCGCTGTCCCAGTTGTTGGGCGCGCCAACTGCGAGCTTGAGCAGGTCCGAGCAATGGCCGACAGCGGGAAACAGTGTGGCCGCGGCCGCGACGCAGAGCGTTTTCGCCAAGCAAGACATTGCAAATTCCCTTTATTCGCGATCGCGTCCTCTCTAGCGAGTGGAAATCTGTTGTGTCCAATTCGCGCCAAATGCAAGCATGCGGTTTCGCGAAATGTCGGTGCATGGGTCAAACGGCCGCGGGCATTGGAGGACTGATCGCAAATGCCGTCGAAACGAACGCTGATCCGCGGCGGGCAGGTCTACGATCACGACGGCGACGTGCACAAGCCCGCCATCGCCGACATCCTGATCGAAGGCGACGGCATCGTTGCGGTCGGTGCCAATCTCTCGGCCGATGGCGCGCAGGAAATCGTCGAAGCGTCGGGGCGGCTCATCGTCCCGGGGCTGATCAACGCCCACTACCATTCCCACGACGTGTTGTGCCGTGGGCTATTCGAAGAACTGCCGCTGGAATTCTGGCTCCTCTACACGCTGCCGATGGGAGGCAACCGCAGCAACGAAGAGGTGCGCGCGCGCACCTTGGTGGGCGCGCTGGAGAGCCTGCGCTGCGGCATCACCACCGTGCAGGACATGCTCGGGCTTGTTCCACTTACTGACGAGCAGACTGACGTGGTGATTGCGGCTTACCGCGAGGCGGGGCTGCGCGTGGTGTTCTCGCCCATGGTCTGGGACATTCCGCCGATCGCGATGATGCGCGATGGCGACAAGCTTCCGCCCGACGTGCAGGAGATGCTCGGCACCAAGGGCCGCCCGATCGCCGAGCAGCTTGCGTACCTCGAGCACCAGTTCAAGCGACATCCCGGCGACGGCACTTTGCACTGGGCGATCGCGCCATTTGCGCCGCAGCGCTGTTCACCGAACATGCTGCGCGGCTGCGCCGAGCTTGCCGACAAGTACGACCTTCCCGTCTACACCCACGTCTATGAGACGCGCGGGCAGCGCCTGATCGCGCACGAGCGGTTCGCGGATCATGGCGGCTCGCTGCTCGGTTACATGGACAGCGTCGGCCTGCTCGGACCGCGGCTCAACATCGTCCATAGCATCTGGATCTCTCAAGCCGAGATCGATCGCTTGGCCGCGGTCGATGCAGGAATCGTTCTCAACCACCTCAGCAATTTTAAGCTCAAGAGCGGCATCGCGCCGGTGCAAGTCATGCGCCAGGCGGGAGTGCGGCTCGGGCTCGGCTGCGACAACTGCAGCGGCAGCGACGTGCAGAGCGTGTTTCAAGCGATGAAGATGTTCTGCCTGATCGCGGCGGTCAGCGATCCTGAGCCGGGCGCCCCGCTCGCACACGAGGTGCTGCGCCATGCCACGCTCGGCAATGCCCGCAGTGCCGGACTTGGCGATCGTCTCGGAGCGATCCGGCCCGGCTACAAGGCCGACATGGTCTTCATCGATCTCAACGATGTCGCCTATCTTCCCTACAACAGCGCCGCGCGTCAGCTCGTTTACACGGAGGCCGGACGCGGCGTGGAAACCGTGATCATCGATGGCCGCATGGTGGTCCAGCATCGGGTGGTGAAAACCATCGACGAACAGGCTCTGCGCCGCGAGGTTGAGAGTCTCATGCGGCACTTCATTGCCGATTACGATGCGGTGGTGAAGTCGCGCCGTGCTGCGCTTGCCCACATGTTTGACGCGCACCGGCGCACGTGGAAATCCGATGTCGGAATGGATCGCTTCATCGCGCGGGCGCGTTGAGCGGCCGGCCGAGCACGATGCGGCACGAAGGCGAATTTCACCTGCCAATCGCGTACGTGCCCGGCCAGCGTCATGTTTTGCCTGCTGCTGAATGTGAAGTTGACAGGGCAGGGCGTCTTCGGGGGGAAATCCATGGCTCACAAACTTACTAAGGTATCCGCGCTCGCGTTGGCCGCTGCATGGCTTGCGGCGGCTCCGGCGCTCGCGGAAAGCGCGATGCAGCAACTGCAAGGTGTGCAGCAGCAGTCGGATAAGGCTCAGCGCAATCCCAGCCTCGAAGGGGCGAAGAAACAATCGGGCCAAGGCATCGACACGAAGGGATCCTACGCGGCACCGGTGCGCGCCAACCCGCAGCCCAAGCCGAGCCCGGTGGGACAACCGATCAATGGTCCAGGTGGCAGAAGGTTCAGTTCCGCTTTCGACCTCCAATAAATCAAGGACTTAGCGTCTAGCGATCCTCTCCAGAACCCGGAATTGCCACCGACTTGCCACCGAGTTCTTGCCTGAGCCATCGATCAACGCCAGCGGCAGCGTCAGCCTGCATATTGGGAATGAACGCTGCATACGTCCCTAGCGTGATGCCCACATTGGCGTGGCCAGCCCTTTCACTGACGACCTTAATGTGAACGCCGTCGATGAGCTGATGGGAGATGTGGGTATGTCGCAGCCCGTGAAAGGTGATCCGCCGCACCCCTGTCCTGCTAATGAGCTTGCGGAAAGCCTTGCTGAGAGTAACGGGATCGAACGGCGATCCATCGGCATGAGCAAACACTAGCTCAGGCTTCCCAAGGCCCAAGCGCAGCCGTTCTGCTGCCTGTGCGGCCCGGTGCTTGGTCAAGGCTTCAACGGTCAAAGCGGGCAGGGTGATCGACCTGCGGCTCGTCCTGGTCTTAGGCGACTTGAAGACTGTCTTGCCGACCAGCCGTTCCAGGCTTTGATTGACCGTAAGCCTTGCCGAGTTGAGGTCAATGTCGGACCACCGCAAGCCAAGCAGCTCGCCACGTCGCATCCCTGTGGTCACCGCAACAAGAACCGGCAAATACAGCGATCCTGCCTCCTTCAGGACCGTCGCCACTTCAGCCTTGCTCAGGATCACGATCTCCCGACCTGCCGGTCTCGGTGGCTTGACTTGCTCTGCCGGGTTCTTGAACAGAACTCCGGTCTTAACTGCATGAGCCAAGGCCTGCGACAACGTTGTGTGAACATGCCGCACGGTTCGAGCCGTTAGGCCCTGGCCAGCCTTGCTGCCTTTGACGCAACCACATTGCTGCAAGTCTGCTTCAGCAGCTTCGATATGAACTGCTGAGAGCTTTCGCATTGGAAGGTTACCAAGGTGAGGGATGATCTGATGCCTCACGAGCCCTCGATACCTTTCTGCGGTCTTGCTGGAGACCCGACGATCAATATCAACCGAGAGCCAATGCTCAAGGTACTCAGCAACGCTCATCTTCGTTGGATCAACGTAGGTGCCTTCGTTGCGACGATTGAGTAGCCGATTTAGCTCTGCTTGTGCCTCTCGCTTTGTCCCTTGGAAATTGACGTATCGTGACGTTCGCTTGCCGGTGATAGGATCTCGACCGAGGTCGAATTTGAGTTCCCAGCTTTGCTTGCCGCGTTGGCGGATGTGGCCCTGTCCCTGATTTCTCATTCTGATTTTCCTTTCCGCAACTGTTCCAGCTTCTCAACTCGTTCATTCAACCGTTTGAGATAGTCCCGATCTCTCGCCATTTCTTTGAGACCTTGCTCCAATCTTTCGAGTTCCTTCTCCACTTCAGGCTTGGCCTCAAAAAATTCAATCGCTTCGCCCAAGAGCCAAAGGATCTCGGCATTTAGCGACCTTCCGTCCTTATCTGCTAATTGAGCCAGCTTCCGACGTAGTCCCTCAGTCAACCGGACCTGAAGGAAAACGGTGTCGCTTTGCTTTCGCATTGAGGAGACCTCCGACATGCGGACAAAATAACACGAACCGCGTAGGTGCACAACAGGTGGTCCGTTCACGGGTCTGTGAAGTGCACCTGTCGTGCACCTGTGATACAGTCGAGGCTCAGTCAAACCGGGAGTGCCGCGATGGATGACGACGAACCGAAAACAGTGTCGGTGCCCGAGGCCGGTCGTCGCTGGTTCGGGATCGGCCGGAACGCTTCATATGAGGCCGCGAGACGAGGCGAGATCCCGACGATTCGAATGGGGCGGTTGCTGCGGGTTCCGGTGGTGGCGCTCCAGCGAAAACTAGAACAGGCCGAGTAAGGCCGGGGCTGTTTGAAATCGTGAATGAACGGGGACGGCAGGACCAGCGTCAAACCTGCCGTCCCTTCCTCATTTGACGCGGGGAGCAACCAACATGAGCACTACTGAAATCGCACCTTCTGGTCTTGCCAACCTTGCTAGACAGATCAGAGAGGCCCACTCCAAAGTTGTTGGAGCATTCCGGAACACCGTTCGCGAAGCGATAGCCGCAGGCAAGCTTCTAATCGAGGCCAAGGATCGAATGCCATACGGCGATTGGGACCGTTGGCTCAAAGAGCAGTGCGGCGTGGCTGAGCGAACGGCTCGGCTCTACATGCAGCTCGCCAAGGGCGAAGCCACAATCGAGGCCTGGATGGCACAAGCTGGGACAGGAACGGTAACGGTTACCGATTTGACCCTCACAAAGGCAAGGGCGTTGCTCATCAAGAGCAAGGACAAGCCTGAGCCGAGTGCAACGAGCGTGGTTGAGAACGCTGCCACTGGTTTGATCTCAGCTCTCAACGATTTGAAGAAGACCAGCGATGCGAGTGCAAAGCTCGCAGCAGAGAAGATCGTTGAGCGGTTGCAGAAAGCGGAGTTCCTGGCCCCGTCAGCAAAGTAAGTGCTTCCGTTGTGGTTGGGGGCGATCTTGCCGTTGAGTTGGGTCATCCCTCTATTTGTTGCTTCTGTGTAATTAACCTTTATCACTGTTCCGTGTGGAACCTTGAAACCTTTTAGCCCTCCCTTAGTTAGACGATCACCGGAGAGAGCGCGGCTAATGGAACTGTTCCTCAAATACGCTGCCGAATGCGAAGAGATGGCGCGGTTTACACGCGACCTAGAAAGCAAAGCCACTTGGCAGAGAATGGCAGATCGGTGGCGACGCTGCGCCGATGTATTGAGGCGTGAAGACGCAGCGCGTCAGGAACGAGCAAACGAACGTCGCAAGGCTGCTGCTTGAACTAATCTTGGTTGCCTAGTTCGTTGGCCGATAGACATTGAGTGAGCTGGATCAGAGGTCGGAACCGAGGGTTCCGGCCTCTCTTTTCTTTGCTTGGTTGAGTTGGGTTGTCCCTTCTATTTGTTGCTCGTGGTCAGATACCTTAGGATTACTACGTATTGGAAACCTTGAAACCTTTCAGCTCTCTCCGGCTTAGACAGGCCATCACTCCATCGGAGACCCGGCCAATGCAACCGACCGAGCAGCTTCTGAGGCACGCTACCGAATGCGAGGAGATGGCCAGATTTACTCGCGACCTAGAGAGTAGGGCCACGTGGCGGCGCATGGCAGATAGATGGCGTCGGTGTGCAGAAGTGTTTGCGCGTGAAAGCGCAGTAAGCCGGGTCCGAGCACACGAACGGCGGAAGCACGCCGCCGCCGCTTAATCAGCTTGCTCTGGTTCGATCTAGATTAAGCTCCCAGCGCCTAGGCCATCTCTTTTTCAGCTTTTGCTCTCAATCGCTCGGCAAGTCTTCGCCAGGTCCGAGCCATTTCCACCAAGATCAGCTTCTCTTTGTCGCCACGTACAACCCTAGCCAAGCGCAGGCATCTAGCCGCCCTACGCTGATATTCCTCCGGTGTGTGCAAAGCCCGTCCCCCATTATGTGGCGTGTAGCAACTTTGTACCGGTGACTTAGTTCCCAACCCTTTTCCGTTGGCTGTCGGTCAAAGACCAAACACCAGGGAGGTAATATGAGGATGTGTCATAACTCATTGATTTCACAAGAAAAAGTGCTTGACATGATGCATGGGATATGATAAACTCTATGACGCTGGGATGCGTCCCATGCAACGTCCCACGTAAAAGTCGGAGATCCAAATGCTGACTTGTCGGCAGTGCGGCAGAGCCTTCAAGCCGAGGACGTCTTGGCATGAATTCTGCGAGCCGCGTTGCCGTGACCGTTACTGGTACCTGCTCCGGAAGGCGGCAGGCGAATTCGAGCTTCGCAACGAGCTTCGGAGGGAACGAAAGAATGGTGGGCCATCAACACCCGAGGAGCGCGCAGCAGCCGAGGAGGCAATGGCTGCACTCATCAAGGAACTGAAGGCGAAGTCGCTACAGACAATCCGCCGTCGAGTTTGATGGACGAGTCTGATCCCGTTCCGGATGGGCCCGACAAAGAAAATTCCACTCGCCGGCGATTATCGCGGAGGCGCCTATGAAGACAAAGAAGTACCGCTGCAGCCTTTGGCCGGAATGTAGCTGCGCTTACCATTGGAATAATTGGGAGCGCATATTCAAAGAGGGGTGGAATCCCGACCAGCTAAGACTTGATTTCGCAGAAATTGAAATACGCAACATGCTCGATTGTGTTGCTCGTAATTGCCCGGATCAGCAGTTTCGGCAGCACGCAACAGTGCAGCTAATGCACCCTGTATTCAATCGACGTTGCGGTCGCAGTGTATGACCAAACTAGATGAAATGGCTGCTAAGCGGGCAGACGAGTTGATCGCGGCGGCGAGGACTGGACCAGACCGGTGCACATACTGTGACAAGCCGCTCAGAGACGGGGCTCACGTTGATGAGGTCCATCGGTTCACTCCGCTCTGTGGCGAGTGTTATGCCGACCCACACCGACGCAAAGTGACCGCTAGGAAGCTATAGGAAAGAGGCGATGAGTAACGAGCGAGCCAGACGTGAACTAGACGAAATGTTCGAGGCGTTCATCAAGCCGGTACGGAAAGAAAGCACGGAAGGAATCGAATGGCTTCGACCGCTTACCGGGCGGCAGTACTGGCACATCATGAAGCAACACGAGAGGCTAACTAAGAAGGAAGATGGTGATGAATGAAAGTGCAGCGTTAGATCGAGAAGCGGTACAAGCTAAGATCAGGAAGATTTGTTGGGAACGTGCGAACGGAGGTCCTGATCGAAGCGATGAATGCTTTACGTTGGCGGCTCGGATTGATTGGGAAGCCGAAACAATCGACCTTGTAGATCAGGCTGAAGCCGAGTTCGCAAAGAGAATGGGGCCGAAGCCAGAGCAGAATGAAGAGGCCGCCCGCGGCTCTTTTTTTGCGATGCGGCTCAACCCAGGGTTGAGGAACCAGAGGGACAACCGAAGTCTGAGACTGAGACTAGACAAGAAGACCCGAGGCAGACGTGGCCTATGCCACCGTTTGCGAAGGAGGAGGCAGTCAATAATGGTGAGGCTCCGCTGTTGTCTGTCTCGACGCCGTATGAAAGTGCCAGGGAATACGTGAGACGACATTGCACGATTGGGCGATTGTCAGGGTTGTACTTTCACGGTGGGGAGTTCTGGCGTTGGAACGGACGATTCTATGAGATCAAGTCAGAGGATAGCGTTCGGTCGGATGTGTATGAGTTCCTGAATGGCGCAGACAGACGGGTAAATACTGATGGTGGCGTCACACAAACGCACTTTAATCCAAACCCGAGGCAAGTGAGTGCAGTGATAGATGGATTGAAGTCGGGATTATTCTTTGAAGCGGAACCGCCTTGGTGGATGCCTGATGGGCCTGATGGTGGTGATCTGTTGGTGTTTAAGAATGGCTTGCTCAATGTGGTGACAGGGAAATGGGCTCCGTTGAGTAGTAGGCTTTGGGTACAGGGAGGACTTGATTATGAGTATGATCCGAGTGCGAAGTGCTCAAGGTGGGAACAGTTTCTTTGGGAGATTCTGCCAGGGGACCAGGTTGCACAAGATTGCATTGAAGAAGAGATTGGCTATGGGATGACGTTGGATACGAGGTTTGAGAAAGCGTTCTGTTGGTACAGCAGGAAACCAAGGTGTGGGAAGGGAACGCTCGCACATGTTTGGAGCAAGTTGGTTGGCAAGACGGGTTCCACTTCGTTGAGTTTTCATACGTGGGTGCGCGGCGAGAACTCACGGGAGGTATTGGTTGGAAAGAGGCTGGCGATCTTTCCGGATGTGAGGTTGAAGCCGGAGAAGTGGTGGGGGCAGAATTATGATCCGGGTGGATTAGATCATCAATCGACAGAGTTGGTCTTGAGCATTACCGGCCGCGACATCGTTTCCGTGCCGAGGAAGTACAAAATTGCTTGGGTTGGAAGGTTGCCAACAAAGTTGACGTTTCTGAACTTTCAGGATGAAAGCGGGGTGTTGCCGACAAGACTTATCAACAATGAGTTCGGTGTCAGCTTTCTAAATCGGGAGGATATCGAGCTGAAAGACAAGCTAGAGGCAGAGTTGCCGGGAATCGCGAACAGATGCCTTTCTGCGTATCGGCGGTTGGTTGCGCGGGGAAGGTTCGTTCAGCCTGAGAGTGGCGTTGGGCTACAACAGAAGATCAAAGCCAAGGTCAATGATTATACGGCGTTCCTTGAAGAGCAGTGTGTTGTCGAACAGGGGGCAATGGTGCCGGTGTTCGAAGTGTACTGGCGATTCCAGAATTGGTGCGAAAGCACGGGGCGACTGAACACATTGAAAGCGACGCCAAAGAACGTGTTCAAGGGCAAGCTGAAAGAGGCGTTGGGCTGGGATGAGCTTAGAACCGTCAAGCCACACGGTGACAAGCGTGAATACGTTGGGTTGCGGTTGAAGAATTGGAAAGAACTTGAAGGGGATGAGTGCTAAGACAAAACTTGGGCCGCAAGGCCCTGAACCGCTACTTGTAGGCTTGAACCGCTACGAAATGGGCTTGAACCGCATGAACCGCCAGACTTTTCGATTTCATGAACCGGAACGCGCCCCGATACAACTTCTGTATAGTATAGGTTTGGTGCCAGATTATCTCACCCTACAAGTACCGGTTCATGCGGTTCACGCGGTTCAGGCGGTTACGAGTAGCGGTTCAGAGGCCTGGAAATAGAACTTTGTAGCGGTTCAGTTGCCCCGCTAGGAGTTGGAGAAAATGAACGAGAATCAGATCGGAGTTGTCAGAAACGCGAGACGCGACCCATTTGAGATTGAGTTAGTCAAGAAAGACGACCCATTGTGTTTGCCGGTTGAGGCAATGCCTCTCGACGGTTTGCTCGCGATCTATCGTAATCCCTCGCTCCCAATTCCACTTCGGTTCAAAGCAATGGCCGAAGCAGCAAAGTACATGCACCCACGAATGGGCATTCAGGTTCATATGGATGAGACCAGTTTTGCCGGAAGGCTCGAAAGAGCCATTGAACGCAGCAACAAAATCAAGAATGGTGCCGTGCTCGTCAATGGAACGAAACTAATCGAAGCAAAGCTAGAAACAATTCGACGGCGTATCTGAAGTAATGAAAATGGCCCCAGCAATTCGCTAGGGCCAGGTGACGCTCCCTCATCTCAAATGAGAGAGAGCCTGCAACTCCATGCGGTTGCAGGCTCTCGAATCGACCCCAGCCATCCAACGACGAATGTGCAGAGGGCTGAATAGGCTATCCCAAGGCCGAACTGTGAAATTTGTGAAATCGTGCCGCTTCCTTGCGATTTCATGCCAAGCAAGTATGATTGAAGAAGCCGAGATGATTCCTCTTGCTCTTGGCTAGGCGCCCCTGAAGGCCCAATCCCCCCGATACCCCGCTTTCGGGGGCTCCTTCAGCCTCGTCATGGAACGGCGACTCCATGACTTGAGGCTTTGGCCCTGCCGCGATGTCTTCGCGTCCATCGTGGCGGGGCCGCTCTAGCAATCAACGCGAATGTTTGGAGACTGTGCCCAATGCGACGCCGCATCTAATGAAAAGACCTGCCTTCGACTGCTGCGATGCAAGTTGAATGATCGAAGGCAGGTCCAGGAGCACGCCGGAGGGTAACGTCCGGCTCGATCACTCTACCTCAAGCCTGAGCGGATGGGTTGGAGAATAATCAATGGAAAGTTCCATCACGACGGTGTGGCGATACTCTTTCCTATATTTCGTTACCAGCGCGCGACGCGAATGACCTGAAAGCTGTGGCGGCAACAACACACGTCAATGGGCGGTCTTCAAATATAATTTGATTCGTTCAGCGGCAGGGGACGTGGAGGCACGTCGCGAAGGGGAAAGCTGCTGTACGAAACCGCAGACAGAGAGCCCTGAACCGCAGGTCTCGCCGCCTCTCGGTTCAGGGCTCTTCATTTTCTGTCGTGGCCCGGATCGAGCCGAAAAAAGGGGAGCCTAGTGAGGCTCCCTCAAGTTTTCCCGAAGGCCTTTGGGTGGGGGGTAAGGCTGGGAGGCCTTCGGTCCCCCAATCAACGCTTTGCTGCGGGGAGTGTTCCGCCCTACAACCTCGATATTGTCGAGTGCGACACGCCATAGCTTCGACCGATATCCGCTAGCGGCTCGCCACTAGCCCTTCGAGCAAGCGCTTCCTTGATCTGAAAGTCGGTGAGCTTAAGCGGTCTGCCGAAGCGAACGCCACGAGCTTGTGCTCGCTTCCTTCCTTCGGAAGTCCGGGCAAGGATCATGCTGCGTTCGAATTCAGCTAGGGCAGCCAGAACCGCGAGGATCAACTTTCCATGCGGGCTAGTGGTGTCGATCATCGGATCAGCAAGCGAACGAAAGCCTGCACCCCGTTCAGACACGTTCGCCATGACGTTAAGCAAGTCCCTGGTGCTTCTGGCGAGCCGGTCTAGTCTTGTGACTAGGAGAACATCTCCTGAGCTCAGGGCAGCTATCGCTTTAGCAAGTTGAGCTCGATCACTTCGAGCTCCGCTCACCTTTTCGCTGTAGACCTTCTCAGCTCCTGCAGCTCTCAGGCTTGCAAGCTGCGCATCTAGTGTCTGACCGTCTGTGCTTACCCGTGCATATCCGACGATCATTTCGCACCTGATTTCTGCACGGGGATTGTTGAGGGATTACAAGGCTCCTTCGGTTGTGCGTCACTTAGGATATTTGAACCGTCTCGAACGCAGCCCTTGGGAGAGAAGACCTTAGAACCTCTCGGGCCTCGACCTCGGTAGGCATCAAGCAGGACGATGTTGTAGGCTTGGGTAGCCATTGACGATACCTCGCATTATCGTTGGTGGTTAGAGCCTGCCAGCGTCTCGCGAATCCGTTGGCAGGCTCGCTTCATTCTATCAGAATCGAACTACAAATGAACCGGATTTATGCACAACGCTTCTGATTGTTTGTAGTTCGCTTCGGTTGTCGCTGCGACAAGCTGGGTCCTGTTACATTTCTGCATCGGAGCCCACCGGTAGCCCAAAAAGTCGGGCTTGCTCGCGGCAGAGAAATGCCTCGCTAAAATTGTGAAGTGGGCAAATGTTAATGTTAGACCGGTGCCTAATACCGGGTCCCATCTGACGATGGAGCAAGCGAAGGCTATTAGGGGTCCCATTTCTGTGCTAAGGATTACGACGTGAGTAAGCTGATCGACATTCCAATCATCGCAACGTTTGTTTTCCTGATAGGCTTTGTGTGGATTGGCCTAGCAGGCGAGCTTCTTTATAAGCATTGGGCGCTCAAACGTGTTCCAGAGCGTCGTCTTTTGTTACTCAATCTGTTGGCTGCGGCTTCCGTTCCGTTCTGTATTGTTGTTGTGGCTCTGCTCGCTACTCTCGCTACCCTACCGTTCGCGATCTTATTTTGTTTCATAAACGTGGCGGCATGGTGTGGGTAAACGCGGGCTGAATTAGCGGCGTATGCGGTTGAAGCAGCGATCAACAACGGCGAATGGGACCACGGTCGTCCTCTTCTCAATCCCGGAACGAAGCAGAATTTGTGATACGGATGGTCAGCATCAATGAAGAGTTGAAAGCTGCGAAGGCTGCGAAGGCGGCGATCAACTTACTATTAAAAACAGCAACAACTAAAGGGGTTTCGGCAACGCTCCGCACAGCCAATCATGCTGCAATCCTAAATCTAGGAAGCGGCGGTGCTCTGAATAAAGCGCGCGCCAATGTCGGAATAGCGATTTCTAACCTAATGCATGGTCCACCAACGCCAGAGAAAATTGATAAAGCCAAGTCCACAATGGACGCTTGGATAAAGGAATTAGAGGCGGCGAAGCCATGATAGCAGCGATATTGCTTGTCCTTGCCGTGGCGCCCGCAACCGGTGCTCAGGCTCAATCGGCAAAGGAGAAGTATAACCTAAGCGAAGAGCACTTTGAGAAAGCCTCTGGCATCGAATGCATCTTCGGTAGTGGTCATGGCATCAGTCGTTCGATACGACTTCGCCATCAGCACCGCAACCGCCCACCCACACCAACACCGAGGCCAAGGCCAGCACTAGCCTGTGATAATCAGGCGACGTGTCCAAGCCTTATACTCGCAACTGAAGCTGAGACCCAATCGGCCAAGCTAAGCGAAAGATGTGGGAAGCAGTCGGCAGAAGCGTTTGCGAAAGAATGGGAAGCGCCTGACAGCGTAGCAAAGGCAATAGCGAATTACGAAAACCACTATAACTCCCGGCTGAACAAGTGCTTCTATTTGCTAAGTAGCACCGGGAAGTCAGGAACGAAGATAATGGCACTCTTCGACCTCAACGAGAACAACGAAAACAACGAAAACAAAGGATACGGCCTCTATGTCAGCACAGAAGAGGCGAAGGAACCAATACAATGCTACGTCGAAGCAAGCGATTGCAAAACCGAAGAGGAATGGCGATCTTTGATTAAGCCGTTCATGGAGGAGTGACCACGTTTTGGGGTGCAGTCTGATGCGATCATTATCGATTGCAGCAATGTGCATATGGCTGATTGCTTGCTCGCAAACTCCGACCGAGCAGGCTTCCAACCTTTTCAACAAATTCTGGAATAAACAGGCTCAGGAAACAGGCAGATGCCCGAACGTCGGCGAGTTGGTTATAGGGATGACCACCCAAGAGGTCGCCAATGCTTGCGGGAGCACCCCACGTCAAGCCGTGCACGCTGTTACAGCCGATGGCGAGCGGCAAGAGTGGTCCTATAAAGAAGCATATCTTGTGTTTGCAAATGGCAAGCTAGCTAGCATCCAAAAGTTGCAATGAAGTTCGATGGGCCAGTCTGTTAGGTTTTATGGTGATGTCTCCTTCATGCCCCTCTACTGGCTCTGCTACCGACACAACAATCAGATTGCGGTTGTGATTGAGGTTGGTGCTTCACTCATCCATGCTCGTATGCGCGCTGCCGTTGCTGGTTTGGGCGAAGGCGCATTTACGGAAGGCCACGAGCTTGATGGCAAAACAGAGAAGCGAGTGCCGAAAGCGATGATCGGGCGGCGGCTGTCTCAGGGTGAAGCGCAAGCATTGTTGGCCAAGTTCGCTAGTAAGCGATAGCAAGGCCAATACCGGCCAAGAGATTGCCCTGATTAGGCCTGATGCGGGAAGTCCCTAGTCGGCTATTGGGCTGTGTTAGGCTCGACCTCGACCAATCGTCGTTAAGGGAGAAAGGCCATGGTTGGCATACTTATCAGCCACGTCTTGGTTGTCGCTGGCTTCTTGGTCGCGCTGTATGCCACAGGCGACTTTCGATCCTTTGAGAACTTTGCTCATGCTTTTGTGCCCGCAGCTTACGCGCTGGGAATTATCTGGGCAGTCTTCGGCATTACATTCACCCTGGAGGATCTTGCCTCACGACCTCGCTGACGTGAGGGTCGCTGCGCCAAAGTAGGGTATGGGTGTCCGAAAGGGAGGATCGTTTGATGGCTACCCAAGAGCAAAAGATAGAGCACCTGGGCGATCACTTGCCTTATGAGGTGCTGATGCTGCGTCACACCCACAATCGAATGAACAGTCGGATATATCCATTGGATTGGAATGCTTTCTACGAGGCATTTGCTGTTCATGCGCGCATTCTCTTGGATTTTCTGGAGAACAACTCAAAGTCAAACGGCTCCAACTTCAACGCATCGGATTTTTCGGCCGCATTCAAAGCCCGGAGGGACACCGAGATAGCGCGGATCGTTCGACAGGAAATGAATTGTCAAGTACTTCACTTCGGGAAAAATAGGAAATCAGAACCATCTGCAAAGGTCGATCTTGAGAAGGTCAACAAGGTACACGCTTGGGTGATGGACAATTTTGCGCGGTTTATCTCTCAACTCGACGCTGACTTAAAGAAGCATTGGTACCCAGATCGAGCCAACCTAAAGAAAAGGGGCGAAGTAGCACAGTTGTTAGCGATACAGAACCAGACGAATTCGACATTGTAGTGAGAGGGGGAAAACGAGCGAGGCCTAGGTGGGGAGGAGACTGTTTCCGCTTCCCCGAAGGGGACTACCAAGAGTTTATTGGCGCAAAGAAGCATCTAGTCTTAGGTTTGCCTGTCCCATACTGGTTCAACCAGGGGTTTTCTAATGGATAATAGGTACAATGATGAAAACGCTCATCAGGTGATGGTGATGCCATGTCGGCGGAGATAGTTTCATCATTCTCCGGTAGATAGTAACTACCATTCGGCAGCGTTATAGCCTCGACTGGCTTACAATCTTGTCCTCCACAACATAGATGTCCGTCCCGATCACGGAGATCACTGTATATGTCATGAGCTAGGACCGCATTCGACACGCAAAGTAAGGCAATTGTTGCGGCCAACTTTTTCATCTCGTAGTAGTTCCTGGTTAGCCGCGACGCACAACGCGAGTATGTGACATCCGCCGACAGGGAAACCGCCCTGCTCACTACTTGCCGGCCAAGGTCGCTCCGCCTGTGAAATATTCCGCTGGTCCCCAATTGCAGGGTTCAGCTGTGTTTGGAGAGCGTACACACAGCCACGTCTTCGGTTCGTCTTGGAATGTGTTCCACTGGCACAAGGTAATCGTTCCCTTGCCGGCGGGGTGATCGATACACATCCATCTGGTGGCCGGGGCCTGCTCTGCTCGCTCAACGATTATAAGCGAGCCCGCTTTTATGGGCTGGCAATCGGCGTGATAACCATCGAAGAGGAGCATTTCATTTGTGTGCTCAATGGTTGGACAAGCGGTCCATGATTTGAGCGTCAAGTATTCAGCTTGGGCGAGAGCGCTCGCCGGCCACATCAGAAGCACGGCAGCAAGCATGAGGGCGGCTTCGTACGCCGCTTTTTTCTTTGGTTGAGCGAAGAACGAGTTCTTGAAGCGCAAATTCAATGGAGATAGATGCGCGGCGGCCGATCTGGCCGCGCATGGGTGCTGCCGGAGCATGGGACCCCTCTCTTCAGGTGATTTTTGTTTTGTTTGCTTGATGGGATACGCCACTGCGTTCCACGAGAAAAGCTGTTTGTTCCACTCCTATCCAAAAAAGAATAATTTGCTGAGCAAATGCGGCTTGGGCGTTGCGCGAAACGGCCTTAGAGCCAAACTACCTACTAACAAAGAACTTTTTTCTAACGCCGAGTGCTCACCCATAGCTAATTGCTATCAGTGCCACTCCAGGGTACTTGCCCTTCTGTGCCAAACATTTGTTTGTTGAAGCCACACCAACTCAAGCGAAGCGCAAGTAGCATGTTCCTTTCAAAGCAGCCACGAGGTTCGCAGAGAAGCTCCTTCATCCTAACCAAGGGCAGGGGCAGAAGAACCTTCCTGCGTACCTAATGGCCCAATCAACTACCGGCAGTTAATTTTCTGCAATCTTGCGCCATTACTCTCTGGTGGAATGTATTTCCAGTCGCCCGGCTTGTTGCGAGAGCCATTCTTCCCATTGCTCCGAAAAGAGATGCTTAGTTCTTGCAACATGCCTTCGGAGCAGTTGATCTCGTAGAAAATTTTGGCAACCGGTTCAATATTGCTGAGGTTAGCAATCTCCTCCAACACCGTGATGTCTATACTTCGATCGGAATCAATCCTCTCATCTACAAGTGTGATCGGCGGCACATAATATCGAGCTACTTTCTGAGCGCTGTTCTCTGTAATCCGCTTATTAAGGTCCCCTTTGTTGATGCTCTCCATGTCCCTCAAAAGCAGGCATTTTGCCCAAACTCGTATGTGACCATCAGAGCGTCGAACAATGCCTGTGGCGTCGTAAAAACATGCACTGTCCCCATCAACCGATGCCCAGCCGTATACCTTCCAATCAACGTCCAATGCCTGAGCCGACGTTGGGACGCTAATGATAGTCCACAATATTAGGACCACTGTCCCGATGCGGTTTCGCATTGGAAAGCCC
>Ga0306925_10000349_pt1 | contig 32415 bp, 32 predicted proteins | sample flu12Cox44000176_FD_203755 | JGI IMG/M metagenome (GOLD analysis project Ga0306925, IMG submission 203755) | Lab enrichment of tropical soil microbial communities from Luquillo Experimental Forest, Puerto Rico - flux8day.12C.oxic.44.000.176 (v2)... | ecosystem: Environmental > Terrestrial >... | reverse complement strand
CGCCGAGGCGCTGCGCACCGAGTACCGCGCGATCATCGACGCGGGGCTTGACCTCCAGGTCGACGACGCATTCATCCCCTTCATGTACGAGAAGATGGTGCCGCCGATGACGCTCGCCCAATACCGACAATGGGCGGCGCTGCGCATTGCGGCCTTGAACCACGCGCTTGAAGGTCTGCCGCGCGAGCGGACCCGTTATCACATCTGCTGGGGCAGCTGGAACGGGCCTCACATGTTCGATGTGCCGCTCAAGGACATTGTCGACCTCGTGCTCGAGGTGAAGACCGGCGCCTTGAGCTTCGAGGCGGCAAACCCGCGGCACGAGCACGAATGGCGGATATGGAAGGAAGTGCGGCTGCCGCTGGGCAAGGTGCTGATGCCGGGCCTGATCGCGCATTCAACCAACATCGTCGAGCATCCGGAACTCGTCGCCGAGCGGCTCATGCGCTTCGCCGACTGCGCCGGCCGCGAAAACGTCATGGCCGGGACCGATTGCGGCTTCTCGCAGAGCCCACTTGCCGGCCGCGTCCACCGAAGCATCATGTGGGCGAAGCTACGGGCTCTTGCCGAGGGCGCGGCGATCGCATCGAAGAAGCTCTGGGGATAGACGGTCATCGTGCCCGCAGCGGTTTGGTGCACTCCTTCAGAAGGCAGCGGCGGTCGGCTCGGACTGCGCTTCCTGAGCGCTGCTGTGCCTGGCTGTGACGGGCGTCCACCGCGTTTATATGACTTATACAAGATGAATCGGAGGACTGATCGATGTGGTGGGGATTGATTGCTGCGGCATTCATTGTGTTGGCTCCGGTTGATGCCGTGGCCGAAGAGACCGTCAAGGTCGGTCTCATTCTTCCAATGACGGGGCCGTTTACGACTACCGGCAAGCAAGTCGAAGCGGGGGCCCGGTTCTATGTCCAGCAAAATGGTGCGATGGTCGCCGGCAAGAAAATTGAGATCATCCTGCGCGATGATGCCGGCGTGGCCGACAACAGCAGACGCATCGCCCAGGAGCTTTTGGCCCGTGACAAGGTGAATGTTCTTGCCGGCTTTGGGCTCACCCCGATCGCGCTTGCGGTCGCGCCGCTCGCCACCGAGACCAGGACTCCCATGGTGGTCATGGCGGCCGCGACCGCGATCGTAACGGAGGGCTCGCCCTATATCGTGCGATCGAGCTTTCCCCAGGCTGCGCCGGTCGTCATCATTGCCGATTGGGGGGCCAGCCACGGCCTCAAGAAAGTGGCCACGCTGGTTTCCGACTTTGCGCCGGGCCATGATTCGGAAACGTATTTCAGGCAAACCTTCACCCGCGCCGGCGGTGAAGTCCCCCTTTCGTTGCGGGTGCCATTGCTAAATCCGGATTTCGCGCCGTTCCTGCAGCGCGTGCGCGACGCTGCTCCAGACGGCATTTTCGTATTCATTCCGGCGGGCCAGGCGGCGACCATGATGCGGCAATTTGTGGAGCGCGGGCTCGACAAATCCGGCATCCGTCTGTTCGGGGCGGGCGACATCACCGATGACGACCTCCTCAACAACATGGGCGACGTCGCGCTCGGCATCGAGACCGCATACTTTTATTCGGCGGCGCATCCCTCCGAGAAGAACAAGGCATTTGTCGAGGGGGTGAAGCGGGCGAACGGCGGCATGCGGGCAAATTTCTTCGGTGTCTCGGGCTATGACGGCATGCATCTCATCTACGAAGCGATCAGAAAAACAGGCGGCAAGACAGATGGCGACAGCTTCATTGGCGCAGTGAAAGGCATGTCGTGGGAAAGCCCGCGCGGGCCGATGACCATCGACCCGGAAACGCGCGATGTCATCGGCAACATCTATATGCGCAGGGTCGAAAGGGTGAACGGCGAGCTCTGGAACATCGAGTTCGCGACCGTGGAGAACGTCAAGGACCCGGTCAAGGCGGCGCGGAAATAGCCTGCCCCGCCGGCAGGGAAGATCGGACAGCCCTGCTGCTTGTTCGCATGAGGCGCCTTCGATAGCCTCGATGCGCATCGCATTGTCGCCAGGGAGGGATGCGAATGGCCGATGAGCTCAGGATCACGGTGAACGGCGAGATGCGGCCGGTCTCGGCTGCCGCCGACACGCCGCTCCTTTACGTGCTCACCAACGAGCTGCGGTTGCAGGGGCCGCGTTTCGGATGCGGGCTCGCGCAGTGCGGCTCGTGCTCCGTGCTCGCCGATGGCAAGGAGATCCGCTCCTGCGTCACGCGGTCGCCAGCGTCGCCGGCAAATCCATCACCACGCTGGAGGGCCTGCCCGCGCTTTATGCGCAGCAGAAGGGCCTGCCGCGCCCGCCGGCGCTGCACCCGCTGCAGCAGGCGTTCGTTGATGTGCAGGCCATGCATTGCGGCTACTGCTACAACGGAATGACAATCAAGGGCTCGGAACTGCTGGCGCAAAATCCCAGGCCCAGCGATGCGGAGATCCGTGCCCATATGAACGGGCATCTCTGCCGCTGCGGCACCTATCCGCGCGTGATGCAGGCAATCAGGCTTGCCGGCAACGTCATGGCGGGAGACTGACCATGCTCCACGACTTTCAGTTCCAGCACCTGTTTCATTTACAAGAATTGCCGCTCTCGCGTCGCGATCTGCTCAAGGCGGGCAGCGCGCTCGTCATCGGATTTCATCTGGGCGAGGCGGGCTCGCCGGCGTTCGCCGCGCGCGGCGAGGTCGCGGGGCCGCCCGATCCGGGCCGCATCGATTCGTAGATTGCGATCCCATGCCGACAACACCGCGACCGTCTATCTCGGCAAGGGCGAGTTCGGGCAGGGCAACACTACGGGTCTCCTTCAGATCGCGGGCGAGGAGCTCGACCTCGACCTGAGCCAGCTGCGATGGGTCGCGCTCGACACCAACGTGACGCCGGACCAGGGCGCGACCACGTCAAGCTCCTCCATTCATCGTGGCGGGCCGCAGGTGCGCGCGGCCGCCGCCGAGGCGAGGGCGGCGCTGCTGGCGCTTGCCTCGACGCGGCTCGGCGTGCAGGCGGGAAGTCTCACGGTGAAAAAGGGGGTGGTGTCCATCGATGGCCACCCGACCCGCTCGGTCAGCTATGGCGAGCTCCTCGGCGACAAGCCGTTCGGCGCCAAGCTCACCGGCATCGCGCCGCAGAAGCCGATCACCCGCTACCAGCTCGTCGGCGCGCGGGTGCCGCGCGTCGACATCCCGGACAAGGCGAGCGGAAAATACGTGCACATGCAGCACGTGCGCATGCCCGACATGCTGCACGGCCGCGTGGTGCGGCCGCGCGGCCAGCGCGCCTACGGCGACGGCGCCAAGCCGCTCGCCGTCGACGAGAGCTCGATTGCGGGCATTCCCGGCGCCCGCCTCGTGCGCAAGGGCGACTTCGTCGGCGTCGTCGCGCGCGAGGAGTGGGACGCGGTCAAGGCCGCGGCGGCGCTCGAGGTGACGTGGCGGGAAAGCTCGACGCTCCCGGGCAATGCCGACCTGTTCGAGCGCATGCGCGCCGCGAAGACGACCGATACCGTGATCGCCGATTGGGGCGATGCGGGGTCAGCCTTCGCAAGCGCGGCGCATGCGGCGGGGGCGACCTACCGCTGCCCCTATCAGTCGCACGCACCGTTCGCCCCGAACTGCGCGCTCGCCGACGTCGGGCCGGACGGCGCACTGGTGATTTGCTCCACGCAGGATATCTACAACTCGCGCGCCATGCTCGCGACGGTGCTGGCCCTGCCGGTCGAGAAGGTGCGGGTGCAGTATCGCGAGGGTTCCGGCACCTTCGGCCGCAGCTGCTACGACGATGCCGCGCAGGCGGCGGCGGTGATGTCGCAGGCCGTCGGCAAGCCGGTGCGCGTGCAGTTCATGCGCTGGGACGAGCTCGGCTGGGACGACTACGGCCCTGCCCATCTCGCTGACGTGCGTGCCGGCGTCGATGCGGCAGGCCGGCTCGTCGCCTACGAGTATCTGGCAGCACGGCTGGATGATCAACGAGACGACGCACGAGCTGGTGCTGGCGACCCCGCCCAGGGAGCGCGCCGAGGGCCCGCCTTCCATCCCGGTCAACCGCATGAGCACCGGCTCCATGTACGCGGTGGCGAACCGCCGCGTCGTGAGCCATGCGGTGCCCATGGCGGGGCTGCTCAAGGGCGCGCCGCTGCGCTCCCCGCTCGACCTCTCGTTCGCGTTTGCCTCCGAGCAGACCATCGACGAGCTGGCCTTTGCGGTAAAGATGGATCCACTCGCGTTTCGCCGCCGCAACATCGGCGATGCCCGCTGGCTCGGCGTGCTCAATGCGGCGGCGGAGGCCGCGCAATGGCGGCCGCGGGTTGCCGCCTCCGTGCTGTCCAACGCCGAGACCGTCGTCGGCCGCGGCATCGGGCTTGGCACCCACCACGTCTCGTACGGGGCGGCGGTGGCGGAGATCGAGGTCAACAGGCGCACCGGCAGTATCGTCGCAAAGCGCGTGTGGGGAGCGCTCGATGCAGGGCAGGTCATCAATCCCGCCCTGGTCGAGAACCAGATCATCGGCCAGATCATTCAGGCCACGAGCCGTATCCTCAAGGAAGAAGTGCGCTTCGAGCCGGCCGGCGTCACCAGCCTCGACTGGGTGTCCTACCCGGTGCTGCGCTTTGCCGAGCATCCCGACGTGACGGCGGTCGTCGTGCAGCGGCTCGATCAGCCCTCCACCGGCGCCGGGGAGGAAGTCATGGGCGCGACCGCAGCCGCAATCGCCAACGCGTTCTTCGATGCGACCGGCGTGCGGCTGCGCCAATATCCGCTGACGCCGGAACGCGTGTTGGCGGCGCTCGCCGCGACCAGGACGTGAGTTGTCTCTCACGCCACCCGGTCTCCCCGCAGAAGAGCCGAGAGAGGGAGCACGGTCGATCTTTCGTGCTGCATTGCGCGTATTCTATACCGGCGTGATCGCTGCAAGGAACGGGAGCCGCGCCAATGCCGAAGTCGCCCGATTATTTCATCGGCAAGACCATCATCATCACCGGCGCCGCCAGCGGGATCGGCAAAGCCACCGCCCTGATCTTTGCGCGGGAGGGCGCCAATGTCGCCTGCGCCGACATCAACGGTGACGGCGCGCGCGCGACTGCCTCGCAGATCAGCGGGAGCGGAGGCAAGGCGCTCGCGCTCGCGGTCGACGTCACCTCGCGCGCGCAGGTCAACGAGATGGTGCGGGCCGCAATCGAGGCGTTCGGCGGCGTGCAATTCCAGTTCAACTCGGCAGGCGCCGCGCTTGCGCGGTCGAAGTTTCTCGACATCGATGACACGCTCTTCGAGCGGACGTTCGCGCTCAACGTGAAGGGCACATTGCATTGCATGCAGGCCGTTTTGCCGCACATGCTGGGCAATGGACGCGGCGTGATCGTCAACATGGCGAGCATGGCGCACCGGCGCGGCGGGCCCGGCTCCTCCGTGCATTACGCCGCAGCCAAGGGCGCGGTGGTCTCCATGACGCTCGGGGTTGCGCGCGAGTTCGCGCACGCCGGGATCCGCTGCCTGTCGATCTCGCCCGGCCCGATCCGCACGCCCTTTCAAGCCGCGGCGCAGACCTCGCCGGAATTGCTGCAACGCTTCCTTGACGACGTGCCGATGAAGCGCTTCGGCGAGCCGGAGGAGATCGGCGAGCTCGTGCTCTTCATGTGCTCGGATGCCTGCGACTTCATGACCGCGGACACCGTCTATGTGAACGGCGGCGGCGGCTGGCGGTGATTCTTTATTTCCCTTCCAGGGTATTGATCGGCTCCCAATCCGGGGGAGGCGGCGATTGCGCGAGCTTGCTGGCTCGCTGCATGAACAGCCGGGATGGCGGGTCGACATCGGCAATGCGCGCGAACGCCTCCGCGGCGGCTGAAAATTCGCGCTTGCGCCAGGATGCCAATCCCGCCGCATAGACTTGCGCTTGCTCGCAGCCGGCCGGCTTGTCCTGGCCGGCAGGCGCCAGCGGCTCATAGACGCGAAGCGGCTGTGCGCGGCCCAGCACCCGAATGGAATCGATCTCGCGCCATCTGAAGCTTGCGCCGGTGAGGCTCACCGTCGCTTCGGATGCCAGGATCGATGTTCCGTAATACTTGTTCGCACCTTCCAGCCGCGACGCCAGGTTCACCACATCGCCGATGACGGTATAGTTGAAGCGCCGCCCCGATCCGACATTGCCGATCAGCGCCTCGCCGGAATTGAGCCCGATCCGGTGAGCCAGGATGTTGCCCTTGAAGGCCGCCGCGCTCTTGTTGAGCTCGGCAAGCCGCTCGCAGCAGGAAAGCGCCGCCAGCACGGCTGCTCTTGCATGGTCAGCGTCCGTGACCGGCGCGCCGAACACGCCGACGATCGCGTCTCCTATGTACTTGTCGACAAAGCCGCCGTGGCCTTCGATGATGTCGGTCATCCCCGAAAGATAGACGTTCATCAGCGCGATGAGGTCCGCCGGCGGCATGGTCTCTGCGAGCGACGAGAACCCGGCGACGTCCGAGAAATACATGGTGATGTTGCGAGCCTCGCCGCCGAGCGAGGGCAGCTGGCTCGAGCTCTGCATTTTCCTGATCACCGTGGGGGCAAGATAAAGGGAAAAGCTGCGCAGCAGGAATCGGCGGTCCTTGTCGGTCACCGCCAGGCGGAAACCGATCATCGCGAACAGCGCGGCGAGGCCCGCGAACAGCGATTCCAGCAGCGGCAGCACCAGCGTGTGCTGGATGGCTGCGACAGCGGCCAGCGTCCAGGCCGCGGCGAGAATCAGAAAGGCCGCCACCGCGCCGACCGGCGGCAGCAGCAGGGCGGCGAAAGCCGGAACCGCAGCGAACGCCGCGGCGATGGCGCCGCTTTGGACCGGTCCCGTCTCGATCAGCGCATCGCGGCGAATGAGATTGTTCACCGCCGTGGCATGAATGTAGGGTCCCGCGATCGCACGGGGGATGAACTCCGTCGTTGGCGGAGCAGGCAACGCGCACCGTTCGGCCGTCGGCCTCTCCGGCGCGGTGGCAAACCGTTTTGATGTCACCTTGCGGTCCTCGGCCTCGAGCACGGCGCCGAAGATCACGACCTTGCCGTTGAAATTGCGCCGGAAGAATTCCTTGTCGCCGCGCTCCATGCAGGCGCGCAGATCGGCCAGCGAGTAGGTCGGGATGTCCTGCGAGCCGCCCTCGAAATTCGCCGTCAGCGTATTCGGCATCATGGAGGGTACGCGATACCCGCCGAGCGTCATGCCCCCATCGGGCCGCACCTGCGGCTCCACGCCGAGCGCGCGCGCGGCGAGCTCAACGGCAAGCGCCGGCACCGGCTTGCCGTCGACCATGATGACGAGCGGGACCCTGCGCACGACGTCGTCGGCATCGGCCGAGACGTTGAGCGCGCGCACGTTGTCCTCTTCTCCGACCGCCCGCAATTGCCCCCAGGCCGGCAGGATCGACTGTTCCCGGAGCAGGATCTCGCCGAGCACAAGCTTGTGCGCGCGGCCAGCCGCATTGAGGGCACGTAGAAAATCGCGGTCGAAGCCGCGCAGCCGCGCGCCCAGCGTGTCCTCGCCGAACGGAATCTCCGACTGCTCGATCGATGTCGGAAACACCACGTCGACCCCGATGACGCGCGCGCCGCCCTCGACTACGGCAGTGAGCACGCGGCCGATCTCACGCGTCCAGATGACGGTGGGCGAGCCCTTGAAGGGGGGCGTGCGATAGCTTTCCTCGTCGAGACCGATGACGACCGTCGGCGATGAGGACGGTTCGTACCTGTTGCCGAACACCTGCCAGCGCAGCGCCGTCAAGGCGTCAATCGACCAGCCATGCAGCAGCTCGAACGGAGGCAGCACCGCCACCGTGCCCGCGAGCAGGGCAACTGCCAGCGCTACCAGCGCATCGCGACCGCGTGCCCACTCCATCAGGATGCGGTGGAGGAGCCGATCAGCTCGGCGAGCCCATCCGCAGCAGGCGGCCGACGATGGGCGTATTGCCGGGCCTGGCATGCGGATCGATCTTGAAGACGACGTCGTGTCCGCCTTCGCTCATCCGGTAGACGCCGCCGGCGGTGAGTTTCCTGCCCCATTTGGCAAAATCATAGAATCAGGCCGTGCACAAGCTGATCCGCCGCGACATTCAGGACAAAGCGCTCTCCATCGCGATCGATTCGCTCGATCGACAGCGAGCCGGGGGCCGCCACTTCCACGACCGGGGATCTGCCGAACAGGGTGAGCTGCGGTGTTGAAGTGGCGGATACTTCGGCGACCGGCGCGCCGCGAAAGATGCGGCCGCCGAACTTCGCCGCCTCGTCACTGCCGAACAGCATCTTGCCGGCATCGCACGCGACCTTGGACCGTACGACTTTCGACCCCTCCGCCTCGCTCTGATCGGTCCCGACCGTTACGGTGCCGCCGGTTATCGTCTCCCGCAGGCAGGAGCGCATGTAGCTCAAGACGATGGTGTCGTGCGGCCCCAGCGCAATGACCTTGCCCGCCGCCACATAATCCATGGCCTCCACACCCGCGGGCGTGCCTGTGACACTCTCGACCAGCGCGACCTCGGCGGGGGCGGCCACGGCAATGGAGCCGGCCACCATCCCCGAGGCGACCGCAAGAATTGCAATTCGAATTCTCATCGCATGTATCCGATCGTGTTGGGAACGACTTGTCGCCCGGTTATACCTCCTGTGGCGCCCCGGTCTCAACGTCATTCTGGCCAAAGCGTCCGGCCCGGTCCTTTGTCATCCGTCGAAAGTCGTTGCTCTCGGGTCCGGCATCAGGATAGAGGACGGTGACGCCCGAATGTGTGATGGCCATCACATAAAATCGCTTTCCATCATATTGCCGTGAACCCGGACAAGGCTGCCCCAATGCCGATGTTTCATGGCTTTCCGCAGGAGGGTCGCGTGCGCGTCACAGCAGTGCTTGTTTCAGCGCTTTTTGTTTCCGGGTGCTCAATTCCCGAAAAGATCGCCGCCCGCAGCGAGGCCGACAAATCGGCCGACAACTACAAACAATGCATGGCCGCCAACGCAACCACTCCGCAACGGTGCGAGGAGCTGCGCCTCGCGCTGGAAAGCAGCGAACGCAAGCGCGACAGCATAGACACCGACCTGAAGTTCAAGCATGCCGAGCCGGATCCCAATTACGGCCATCAGTACTAGATTCTTTTCGCAAGGCCGGTTCCCGCTCTCGGGTCAAGCCCAAGGGCTTTTGCCGGACATGCTTTGAGAGTCACTCGGGCCTGAGGCTGGTCGCACGGACCACCTTTGCCCATTTCTCGGTCTCGTGCGAAATAAGTGCTCCGAACTCGGCTGACGAACCAGGGAGCGCCGTGGCGCCCAGGTCGCCGAGCCGCCCTTTGAGGCTCGGATCGGCAAGCCCGGCGTTGATTGCGCGATTGGCCACTTCGACAATCCCGGACGGCGTGTTTCGCGGCGCAGCGATTCCGAACCACACGCTCGCCTCGTAGTCCGGGAGGAATTCGGCCAGGCTGGGCACGTCCGGCAGCACCTGCGAGCGCGATCTGGTCGTCACCGCCAGTGCCCGCAGCCTGCCGAGGCGCACGTGCTCCACCACCGATGGCATCCCTTCGAACAGGACCTGCGCGCGCGCGCCGATGAGGTCGGTGAGCGCGGGGGCTCCGCCGCGATAGGGGACATGCAGCATGTCCACGCCGGCCATCATCTTGAACAGCTCGCCGGCCATGTGCGGCGTGGTGCCGTTGCCGACCGAGGCCATGTTCACCTTGCCCGGATTTTCCTTCGCGTAAGCAATAAACTCGGCAACCGTTCTCGCCGGAACCGACGGGTTGACCACCATGACCATCGGAACGCGTGCAATGCCGGCGACCGGCGCAAGATCGCGCACCAGATTGAAGCTGAGCTTGTCATAGAATGTTGCGCTGATCGCGGCCGAGGTGCTGATCAGGAGCAGCGTGTAACCGTCCGGGGCTGAGCTCACGACAGCCTCGGTACCGATATTGCTGCCGGCGCCGGGCCGGTTCTCGACCACGAAGGTCTGTCCGAGACGCTCCGTCAGCCATTGGCCCATCAGGCGCGCCAGGATGTCGGTCGGACCCCCCGGGGTAAAGCCGACGATCAACCGCACGGGGCGAGCGGGCCAGCTTTGCGCGCGCGCCATCGGCGATGCCGGCACGACTGCCACCGTCATGCCTGCGATGGAAAAAAGAATACGCCGGCGCGCGATCACCACCGAGCTTCCTATCCTAATGCGCTGAGCAGAGGTCCTTATGCCGGATGCGTCTGCCGTGCACCTTGGCCCGCCGCCGGCGCTTGCACGCCGGCATCGATAACGGTGGTGCGGCGCATGTCGCGCACATGGCCGCCGGCGGAAAGTGGCGTGGCGCGGTGCATGGTGCAGCGGTTGTCCCAGATCACGAGATCGCCGATGCGCCATCGGTGGCGATATACGAAAGGCGGCTGCGTCGCGAACTCGATCAGCTCGAGCAGCAGCGCCTGTCCCTCCTCGACCGGCATCCCGACGATGTGCGAAGCGTGCGAGGCAATGTAGAGCGCGTTGCGTCCGGAGCCGGGATGCCGACGCACCAGGGGATGGCGCGCGGGCGGACGCAGCCCGCGCTCCTCCTCGGTCGGCGTGTAGCCGCCGAGCCTCGCGCGCGAGTGCCAGATGGAATGCTCCGCGACCATCCCCTCGAGCTTGCTCCTCATCGCATCCGGCAAGGCGTCGTAGGCGGCGCGCGTATCGGCAAATTCGGTATCGCCTCCCGTGGGCGGGACGACGCGGGCGTGCAGCATCGACCACGCTGCGGAGCGCTGCCGGAACGAGCTGTCGGTGTGCCAGAGCTGATTGCCCAGCCGATAAGCCGCGCGGGCATCCTCCGCCCCGAGCAGGAGCCCGTTCTCGTCGAGGTTGGAGATGTCGAATATCTCCCGGTGCCGCACGCGCATGTTGAACTCTGCGGCGCCGGACTTGCCCTGCACCGGCGGGGAGACTTCGAGCGGCCCATAGAGCCGGGCAAAGGCGATCTGCCCCTCATCATCAAGGCGCTGGTCGGGCAGCACGCCGACCGCATGCTCGTCCATGGCGCGCTCAATCGCCTGCCGCATGTTCTCATCGATCGCGGCGCTCAGGTCGACGCCGGTGATCCGGGCGGCGAACAGCGGATGCAGCGGCGTTGCGGTCAAGGTCATGGGGCGTCTCCGGCGAAACGGTGCGCGATACCTTACGGGCCTTGGCGGCGGCGAGCTAGACGGTATCGAGGTCGCGGCCGGCGGTAAGACCGATGAATCCCAAATCCGCAATCTGCCCGCGCACCTTCGCGGCTTGCGCCGCGTTGCCCGGATATTCCACCACCAGCACCGGTTTCTGCCCGGCTGCGAACAGCTGCAAGCGGGCGATACTCTCCTTGATGCTGGCGGGCTTGTTGGGCTTGCCGTCGTCGTCCTCGCCCAGGAAAAGATCCTCGCGCGCGAACGCATCGATGACGTCGCGAAACTTCTTGTTGTTGATGAGCTCATCACCGTTCTGCGAGATGACCAGGAAATCCGGCCGCTTCGCCTTCACCCGCGCCGCGATGCGGCAGACCAGCTCGACCATGTCATCCTTGTGTCCCATCGTCTCGAACTCGTCGACCTTGTCCAGGTAGACGCCGTCGAATCCGGCCGCCACGATCTTGTCGGCATAATCGAAGATGATGTTCTGCCATTCGTCCTCCCAGAAGCGCACGCCGTAATTGCCGCGCCACTCGCGGTTTTCCTTGCCCAGCCAGGCCGGCGGCTGGCTCTTCCACGCCTTGTTCCAGTACGGACGATAGGTCTCGGCCTCGCCGATGCTCATGTACGAGATTACGAGCCGCGGCGATCCGTCGGGCTTGCGCTTCATGGCATCGACCTGCGCCTTCGAGAACGGACCGTCGTCGCTTGCGTAATCGATCACGACCAGGTCATAGGGCGTGCGTGCGATGGCCGCGGGCTTGATCTCTTGGAGCTGGTAGCCCCAGCTTTTTACGTGATTGATTGCCATTGGGTCCTCCCGGACGCGCCACGACAGTCATCGACCGCCGCAGTGGACGCCACAAATGCACATCGCCTAAGATGCATGCCTGAAGAGGGGGGACGCAAGGACGGCTTTTGCCCCTGACGTCTCCGGTCGTTCATCGCCTGAAGGAGAGAAAATATGAAGCGCATGATGGTTGTTGCCTTGCTGTCGGTTTTTACGGTCGGCGCCGCACTGGCGCAGGAGACCTGCGAGAGCAAGGCAGTGGACAAGAACGGCAAGGCCCTGGCGGGGGCCGCCAAGACCAGCTTCCTGAAAAAGTGCAAGCAGGACGCCTGCACCCCCAAGGCGGTGGACAAGGACGGCAAGGCGCTCAAAGGCGCCGCGAAGAACAGCTTCATGACGAAATGCGAGAAGGACGCATAGGCCCGCGAGCGCGGCGGCATTCCGGCAAGATAAAAGAGCGGGAGATCATCCCGCTCCGAAATTCCTGATCAGATCAATCTTGCCGCCTCCTGCTCGCTCGGCAGCCGACCGTGCGGCGTGAGCTGGTCGATCAGCTCCGGCAGATGGTCGCTCAGGCCGGCGAGCAGCTCGGAGCGGCCAAGGCCGGTATGCTCCGCAATTGCCTCGATCGTGTCGCTCCCGAGCGCATGCTCGAGGTCGCTCGGCGTGATCTCCTGATTCTGACCGGTGCCGATCCAGGATTGCGCGGCGGTGCCGTGACCGCGCTCCTCGAGCTCCTTCACCAGATTGCCGAGGCCGCCGCTGAGCACGCTGCCGGCCGCGGCGCCGCCGAGCAGACCCCCCAGCCCGCCTGGAAGCATGTCCGCCAGGCTGCCGCTGGGCTTCGCGCCGGGCGCTCCGCCTGTGCCTTTTCCCAGCAGTCCGCCCAAGATGTCGCCGAGACCGCCGGAGGGGCTCCCCGTGCCAGGCGGCAATGTCGCAGTGCGGCCGGGAGCGGCAGGTTGCCCCGCACCGGCAGCCCCGCCACGGCCCTTGAACGCCTTGTAGGCAAGCAGCGCAAGCAACCCCATCATGATTGGCGACATTCCGCCGCCGCGGTTGCGATTGGCCGGTTGGCGCTGGCCGCGCGGCCCGTTCTGCATTCCGTTGAGTATGTCAAGCAGTCCCATGGTGGCCTCCTGAATGTTTCTCGTGATGCTTTTTAGAACCGCGTGCGCGCGCCTCCCGCGCCGGGATCGGACGGAACGCCCGGATCGCGCAGCACGTGCCGCACGACGAGCCGGTTCCAGGCGAACAGCACGATCAGTGCGCCAACGGTAGCGCCAATGAGCCCCGCGCCTTGATCGAGGCGGTACCAGCCGACGGTCTGGCCGATGAAGGTCGCCAGGAAGGCACCGACGACGCCCAGCACCGTAGTGAGGATGAAGCCCGTAGGATTGTTAGGGCCCGGCGACAGCACGCGGGCAATGATGCCGGCGAGGAAGCCGATCACGATGATCCAGAGAATATTCGACATGACGCTCTCCGTCGGTACCTGACCGTTGCTGGCGGGATCATGATCGCGCGGCCGCAACCGCGGGACGACACGGTGATTTCAACATTCGGCGAATGGAAGAAGGGTTTCGGTTTTCCGATGCACCAGTGCGCCGCTCACTTGTGAGCGCCGTGCAGGAATTGCAAGTCCTGCGGGACGCAAATCTCTCTCTACAGCCCGGGGTCCAAAAGCTCCCGGGAAGACGCAAATGTGACGGTTGCATGTCTTTGGGCGCGGTGAGACCTTCGGTAGCGCGATACGGCAGGTGCGTCACTCCTGCTTTGGGAGGGCATCGTGGATTTCGGCATTCAGCTCGCAACGTCGTCTCATTCATGGAGGGTCGTGAAACGCGCCGAGGAGCTCGGCTTCACGCATGCGTGGTTCTACGACACCCAGCTTCTCAACGCCGACATGTTCGTGGCCATGGCGGCGGCTGCGGTGAAGACATCGCGCATCCGGCTGGGCACCGGCGTTCTCATCCCCTCAAACCGCATTGCGCCGGTGGCGGCGGGGGCGCTCGCCTCGCTCAACGCGCTCGCGCCCGGTCGCATCGATTTCGGCGTGTCCACCGGGTTTACCGCGCGCCGCACCATGGGGCTGCGGGCGATTCCGCTGGCGCGGCTCGAGCAGTACGTTCACGTCGTGCAGGCGCTGCTTCGCGGCGAGATGACGGAATGGCGCGGGGAGAAGGGCACGCACAAAGTCCGGTTTCTCAATCCGGAGCTCGGGCTCATCAACCTCGCTGATCCCATTCCCCTGCACATTTCCGCATTCGGGCCGCGCGGGCGTCGCTTAACGGCAAAGCTCGGAGCGCACTGGATGACGGCGATGCGCAGCGCCCAATCCGCGGGTGCGGCAATGGCGGACATGCAGGCGGCCTGGCGCGAGGCCGGACGCGATCCGGCCGCGCTCTACGCAACGGCCTTCGGCGGCGGCTGCGTGCTTGCCGATGGAGAGCCCGCCGACAGCCCGCGCGCCAGGGCGCAGGCTGGGCCCGCGGCGGCGATCATCTTTCATAACAATGCCGAGGAAGAGGAGCTCGGCTCGCTCGGATTTCCCGCGCCGCCTCAGTTCAAGGCCAAGTTCGATGCCTACCGCGACATCTATTGCAGATATGAGCCCCCCGATGCGCGGTATCTCTCGAACCACCGCGGCCATCTCATGTTCCTTCGTCCCGAGGAGGAAGAGATCATCACGGCCGAGGTCATTCGCGCTTTCACTTTCACCGGCACCAGGATGGAGCTGATGGAAGGTCTGCGCGCGATCAAGGCGGCAGGCTACCGCCAGTTCGGCATGCACATCCGTACCGGCCACGAGACGGCAATGCTGGAGGATTGGGCGGAGGTCATCTCCCGGGTCTGACACGACGATCGCGGACTCCGCTGACTCCAAGTCACGCATCAAGACACGCACCGAAACACGCGCTAACGTCGTCCCATGCCAGGGCCTGTTCGCATCGGTTGCGGCGACGGGTTTGACGGCGACCGCGCCGATGCCCCGCTGCCCGTCATCAGCCAGCCGGCGCGCCGCGGCGGCGAGCGCTTCCTGATATTCGAGATGCTCGCCGAGCGAACGTTGGCGCTGTGCCATCCGCGGTCTCGCCTTATTGCGCAATGTCGGCTAGGGAGAGATACGCGAGCAAGGGAGGAGGAACATGGAGTTTGGGTATTTTACGCTGAGCGACAATCACTATGAGAACAATTCCCGCTCGGCAAACCAGTTCGTCGCGGACATCGCTGCGGAGGCGCTCTATGCAGATCAGCTCGGCATGCATTCCGCCTGGATCGGAGAGCACCATTTCAATTCGCTCGGAGTGCTCTCCTGTCCCGACCTGGTGCTCGCCCATATCGCGGCGCGTACCAGGCACATTCGTCTGGCGCCGGCGGTCACGGTGTTGCCCCTGCACCACCCGATCAGGGTGGCGGAGCAGTTTGCGACGCTTGACCTCCTGAGCAACGGCCGGGTCGATTTCGCGGCCGGCCGCGGCTACGACAAGCGCGAGTATCTGCCGTTTCACGTCTCGTTCGAGAATAACCAGTCGATCTTCGACGAGGGGCTCGAGCTGGTGCGCAGGCTGTGGCAGACGGAGGGCCGCATCTCGCATCACGGCAAGCATTATCAGTTCGATGACGTGCGCATTACGCCCAAGCCGGTCCAGAGGCCGATCCCGACCTACGTCGGCTCATTCTCCAAGCCCTCGATCGAGCTTGCGGCGCGCCTGGGGTGTGGCCTGATTGTCGCGCCGTTCGCCGCAGCGATGAGCTACGGCGGCCTCAAGCAAGTGGCTGACCTCTATCATGAGAGCTGCGCGAAATCTGGCAACAGGCCCGGACGGCTGATGTGCAGCTATTTCACGCATTTTGCCGACAACAAGACGCAGGAGGACGGGCAGCGCGCCCGCCAGGTTCGCTATTACAAGGAGTGCGTTATTCCGGCTTTTCCCGGCGACCCCAAGACCGCGCCGCCGAGCTATCATTATTTCATCGACATGGTGGAACGGTTGCGCAAGGTGCGGCCGGAGGACCTGACCGAGAATTCCGTCCTGCTCGGGAATGCGGCGCGCATCACCGAAACTCTGAAGAAGGTTGAAGCCGCGGGCTTCGACGAAGTGATCCTGTACTTCAATGTGGGATTGAAACCGCACAGCCAGGTCAGGGAAGAGATGGACCGCTTCATGCGCGAGGTAGCCCCGGCCTTTGTCGGCGCGCACCGCACGCGCGCGGCATAGCCGCACGATGACCTATCTCATCGGCAGTCATTCGCCGAGCGCGGCCGCCGGCGACCGGTTTCGTGCTCTGCTCGCCCGCGACGAGATCCTGCAGATGCCCGGCGCCCATAACGGCATGGCCGCGCTGCAGGCGAAAGCGGCCGGATTCGAGGCGCTCTACCTCTCCGGCGCCGGCATGAGCGCCTCGATGGGGTTGCCGGACCTCGGCGTCATCACCGTGGATGAGGTCTGCTTCTTCATCCGCCAGGTCAGCCGCGCTTGCGGCCTGCCCGTGCTGGTCGACGGCGATACCGGATACGGCGAGGCGCTCAACGTAATGCATATGGTGCGCAGCTTCGAGGACGCCGGCGCCGCGGCGGTCCACATCGAGGACCAGCTGCTGCCCAAGAAGTGCGGCCATCTCAACGACAAGAAGCTCGCCGCCCCGGCCGACATGGCGGCCAAGATTGCAGCGGCCGTGAAGGCGCGCCGGCACCTCTACATCATTGCGAGGACCGACGCGGCCGCCAGCGAAGGCCTCGAGGGCGCGGTCGCACGCGCCGGGCGCTATCTCGATGCCGGCGCGGATGCCGTCTTCCCGGAAGCGCTGGCCGACCACGAGATGCTGCGAGAGTTCGTCCGCCGTGTGCAAGCACCGTTGCTTGCGAACATGACCGAGTTCGGCCGCACCCCGTTCTGCACGGCGCGCGAGTTCGGCGACATGGGCTACAAGATGGTGATCTGGCCGGTTAGCGCCTTGCGCGTGGCAGCCAGAGCGCAGGAGGAACTGTTTGCCGCCATCCGGCGCGATGGTGGTGCGCAAAGCATGCTGCCGCGCATGCAGAGCCGCAGCGAGCTTTATGCATTGATCGGCTATCACGATTACGAGGCGCTGGATGCCTCCATCATCAAGACGGTCATATCGGAAACGGGCTAGTGTCCCGGTTCCGACGTTTGTATCCCTTTGCAGCACGCGCTTGTACAAACGTCGGAACCAAAGGGACACTAGCAACTATTTGGTTCTAGTGTGGCTTTGGATTTGACGTTCCTACGAATGACTCGCAGCAATGCTGGTAGGAACGTCAAATCCGCCACACTAGGCGGCCTGCGCGCGCCGGGCGACGGAGCGTCATTCATGCGGATCTGCGCCTGCTCCATGACTCGGAGAGGCTTGCGATCAGCACCGAGACGATCCCGATCAGAAAAATGCCGTCAAAGGTCCCGGCGCCCCCGATGGACGCCACCGGAGCGCCAAGTCCGCGGATGCTGCCGAGGTTGAGCAGGTCCGCGCCGATCAGCGTGCCCAGGCTGCCGCCGATGTAGGCAAGCGAAGGTGCCCGCTCGCGCGAGAGCAACAATGCCACGATCGCCGTCGTCAACGCCGGCACGAACACCGGTTCGGCGATGCCAAGGCCGGGCATCGGGCGGGACAGCCAGTAGCAAACCGCCGCGACGACGGTCGTGGCCACGACAGCTTCCACCCACAGCCGGGTTTTGAGGAGCAGGTAGATGGATGTGATGGTGGGGATCACTGCCCCGCCGACATTTAGGGCAATCAGTGTTCCCGGCGATTGGGCCACGAACGGAACGACATAGCGCATTCCGAAGAAGTCAATCTCCTGCTGCGACAGTACCCGTTGCTCCGGGAGATAGGCGACTGGAATATTGAAATAGCTGCCAATGAGAGAGCCAAACAGCAGCAGCAATGCCGCACCCGAGCTGATGCCGAGCCGCATATAGGCATAGCGCAGCACCCCAATCTGGATCAGCACGAGCAGCGCAACGAACAGCCCGACCAGAATGAAGAAGAATGGCGGCGTAAGCGGCAGGTAGTGCACTTGGCTCAAACTTATTGGAAAGCGGGAGGAGGGGAAGCGGCAGATTACAATGGGGATATCCTGCCGGCAATCAACTTGACCGGCGAGCGAAAGCCGGCCTTCGCCGGCCCTCGACAGGTTGCAGGTTATTGCGCCGATCGAGCAAACCGCTAGGATATTTCTGCGAGCGTATTGAAACTTGAAATGCGCCGCTGACGCAAATCAAAGCCGGTGAAGCCGCGCAATCCCAACGGGATTGGAACAAAGCCGGATGGGAGGAAAGTCATGGCAGTCGCAACAACGACGACGCATGGGGTACTGTCGGATAGCGAACACAGCTTACAGCTGCGCAAGGCAGTCATCGCATCGACGGTCGGCACGGCGATCGAGTGGTACGACTTTTTCCTTTACGGGACGGCCGCCGGTCTCATTTTCGGAAAGCTCTATTTTCCCAATCAGGACTGGTTGACCGCGACGCTTCTCGCCTTTGGGACTTATTTCATCGGCTTCGTGGCCCGGCCGGTCGGCGCCGCCATCTTCGGCCATTACGGCGATCGCATCGGCCGCAAGGCGACGCTCATCGCAACCTTGCTTTTAATGGGGCTTGCCACTTTCGCCGTCGCTTTCGTGCCGACGTATGAGTCGATCGGCATCTGGGGCGCGGTCATCCTCACCCTCCTGCGGGCGATTCAAGGGATCGGGGTTGGCGGCGAATGGGGCGGCTCGGTGCTGCTGGCAATGGAGTGGTCGCGCACCCATGGCCAGCGCGGGCTGATCGCCTCATGGCCGCAATTCGGGGTGCCTTGCGGCTTGCTGTTGTCAAACCTGGCGGTCCTTGCCTTCAGCGCATGGTCAGGGGATCAATTCCTGACCTGGGGCTGGCGGATTCCGTTTGCGCTTTCCATCATCCTCGTCGGCGTCGGCCTCTGGATTCGGCTCGGCATTTTCGAGACGCCGGTCTTCCAGCAGCTCCTCGACAACAACAAGATCGAGAAGGCCCCGATCCTCGAAGTCTGCCGAAAGCAGCCGCGAGAGATCATCCTTTCGGCGTTGCTGCGCATATCCGAGCAGGCGCCGTTCTATATCTTTACCGCCTTCATCTTCGCGTATGCGGTCGGCACCCTGCATATGTCGCGAGACCTGATTTTGGCAGCGGTGATGGTGGGGGCTTGCGTCTCTTTCATCACCATTCCGCTCTCCGGCCATATCTCCGACCGCATCGGCCGCAAGAAGATGTACCTGATCGGCGTCGTCGTCACGGGCCTGTTCGGATTCCTGTATTTCGGCATGGTGGATACGGCGATCCCGTCGGTAGTGTTCATCGCCATCGTGCTCTCCCTTATCCCGCACGATCTCCAGTACGGGCCGCAGGCGGCGCTCATTGCCGAGGCGTTCACGCCGCGCCTGCGCTACAGCGGCGCCTCGCTCGGCTATCAATTGGCGTCCATCCTTGCCGGCGGGCCGGCGCCCATCATCGCCACGGCGCTGTTTGCCGCCTACAAAACCGGGTTTGCGATCGCCGTCTATATTCTCGTCTGCGCGGTTATCAGCTTTGTGGCGGCCGCCCTGATGCCGGACTACACCGGCCAGGATATCTCGATGGAGTACGACGAAGAGTGACACGCATTTGCGCTCGAGCGTAAGCGCGATGCAGGTCGATTGACATCCCTGCACGAGGGATCGACGGCTTCAGGCAGCTTGTCGGTTGTCCGCCACGTGACTGGCGAGGCCGGCGAAGAGCCCGCGGCCGTCGGTCGAGCCCATGCTGGCCTCCACGTGATTTTCCGGATGCGGCATGATGCCGAGCACGTTGCGGCCCTCGTTGACGATGCCGGCAATCGCGTTGGTCGAGCCGTTGTGATTCCAGGCGGCATCGAGGGTGCCGTCCGGCGCGCAGTAGCGAAACAGCACGCGGCCCTCGCCTTCCAGGCGCGCGATGGTGTCTGCATCGGCGACATAATTACCCTCGCCATGAGCGGTCGGCACTTTTATCACTTCCCCGGCATTGTAGCCGCGCGTGAAGGGCGAATCCGAACGCTCAATGCGCAGATGAACATCGCGGCAGAGAAAGCGCAGCTGCACGTTGCGCATCAGGACGCCGGGCAGGAGTCCCGCCTCGCATGCGATCTGAAAGCCATTGCACACCGCAAGCACGAGGCCGCCCTTGCCGGCGTGCGCGCGCACGGCCTGCATGATCGGCGCGTGCGCCGCAATGCCGCCGCAGCGCAGATAGTCCCCGTATGAGAAACCGCCCGGCAGCACGATCAGATCGGTACCTGCCGGCAACGCGGTGTCCGCATGCCACAGCATCGCGGGCTCGTGGCCGGTGACGAGCTTGAGCGCGCGCGCCATGTCGCGCTCGCGATTGCTGCCGGGAAAGACCACAATGGCTGATTTCATTGCGCTACGGCTGTTCGATCTGCGGTGGATATCCCGGCTTGGGCGACTCTCGGGCTACGCAAACGTAACCGATCATATGGGGTCGCACAAACGTGGGCACCCATCGGCGAACCGGATCGGGTGCTCTTTCGATAGGCAGGTCATGCCGGTTTGCGGCGCGTTCACCAATCACTGCAAAGCGCTGCCTCCGCTCATGGAGGGCGGTTGTCAGGCGGCCGACCCCGCGCTGCGAATGCTTGCAAAATTCCATGAAAAGGCGTTTCCAATACGGACCCGGGCCGGGGTTGGAAATTGCGATCGGCATTCGTCTCGATCGGCGGCGACGCGGTAGAACCTTGGCACAATTCTCGAGCAGTTGGTCATCAGGCAACACATTTGTGGGGGCGACGATGCGCAAGGACGTTCATCCGGTCGACGAGTTCCTGCCCATCCCGATGCTGCTGACGCTCGGGCTTCAGCATGTCCTGGTGATGTACGCCGGTGCCGTGGCGGTGCCGCTCATTCTTGGCCGCGCCCTCAAATTGCCGCCGGAGGATGTGGCGTTCTTGATCAGCGCCGACCTGTTCGCCTGCGGACTTGCGACGCTGGTGCAATGCGTGGGCTTTCCCGGCGTCGGCATCCGTCTGCCGGTCATGATGGGGGTCACTTTCGCATCGGTCGGCCCGATGCTGGCAATGGCGGCAGCACCCGATGTAGGCCTTCTGGGAATCTACGGATCGGTGATAGCGGCCGGCATTTTTACGGTCTTGGTCGCGCCCTTCATCGGCAGGCTGCTGCCCCTGTTTCCGCCTGTGGTGACCGGCACAATCATTCTCGTCATCGGCATCTCGCTGATGCGGATCGGCATCAACTGGGCGGGCGGCGGCCTGCCCACGCTGACCAAGGTTGTTGATGGGCAGCCCGGGGCCTTTCTCAACCCGGGCTACGGCCAGCTTGAGGGCTTGGGCATCGCGCTGTTCGTGCTGCTCGTCATCCTTGGCCTGATTCGCTGGTTTACCGGCTTCATCGCCAATGTGTCGGTGCTGCTCGGCATTATCGCCGGCGCGGTGCTGGCGTCGGCGCTGGGGGTGATGCATTTCGACCGGGTAATGACGGCGCCGTGGGTCGATATGGTCATGCCGTTGCGGTTCGGCATTCCCAAATTTCAATTGGTGCCGATCGTCACCATGTGCATCGTGATGGTGGTCGTCATGATCGAATCGACCGGTATGTTCCTCGCGCTCAGCGAGATGACCGGGCGAAAGATCGATGCGGAGGCAATCGCGCGCGGTCTGCGGGCCGACGGGGTCGGCACCATATTGGGCGGCATCTTCAACACCTTTCCTTACACGTCCTTCTCGCAAAATGTCGGGCTCGTCGGCGTCACCGGCATTCGGTCCAGGTGGGTGACCGCCACCGGCGGCGTGATCATGCTGGCGCTCGGCCTCCTTCCCAAGATGTCGGCGCTGGTCGAGGCTTTGCCCCAGGTCGTGCTCGGCGGTGCCGGCCTTGTGATGTTCGGCATGGTCGCCGCCACCGGCGCGCGCATCCTCACCGGCGTCGATTTCAAGACCAACCGTTTCAATCTGTTCATTGTCGCGATTTCGGTCGGGTTCGGCATGATTCCGCTGGTCGCGCCCAACTTCTTCCGTTACACGCCGGACGCGCTGCATCCGCTGCTGGAATCGGGAATCCTGCTGGCGGCGATTGTTTCAGTCCTGCTCAATCTCTTCTTCAATGGCGTGCGCAGCGTCGAAGCCGCGCAACAGGACGCTGCGATGTCGGCAAGCGCCGCCGAGCACGCCTGAAACGCTCGATCGGCGGTCTACTTGATTGCCTGCGGATTGATCGGCGATCCGGTTCCCCCGGTGATGACGAGCGGCGGCCCGCAGAAGAAGAATTCATAGACGCCGTCGCCGGCGCAGTCGGCGGCGAGGTCCTTGAGGTAGAAGATTTCTCCCATGCACAGGCCCATGGCCGGAATCACCACCCAATGCCAGGGCTGGTTCGCTTCCGTCGTCTCGTTCGGCCGCACCTCGACACCCCAGGTATCGGAGCAGATGGCCGCTATTTCCTTCTCCTGGCACCAGTAGCAGTTCTCGAACCGCACGCCGGGCGCATCGCCGCCGGCATAGCCGCCCCATTGCTTCTCGGCGAGGCATCGCTCCATCTGCCCGGTGCGGATGATGACGAAATCGCCGCGCCGGATGTCGACCTTCTGCGCCTTCGCGCAGGCGTCGAGCTCGTCGTTGCCGATGCCTTCCCCGTCCTTGAGCCAATCGATGCGGCGAAAGCGCGCGATGTCGAGCAGCACGCCGCGTCCCACCATGCGGCTCTTTGAATGCTCGATGCCGAGCACGCTCAGTCCCCTGGCGTCGATGAGCGTGGCGTCATAACCGTTGTAGGTCTTCTCCTCGTAGAAGACGTGGCCAAGCGCGTCCCAGTGGGTGGCGCCCTGGACGCACAGATTGAGCGTGTCGTCCGCGTAGCGGATCCTGTTCCAGTCCTGCCGGCCGGCGACGGCGTCGGTGCCGGTGGCGAGCATCTGGTGGATGGGGTTGAAGCGTCCTCCGAACAGGCCGGTCTGCGGACCGTTGCTGTCGAGCGGGATGCCGAGCGCGAACACCCGCCCGGTGCGGATCAGGCCGGCGGCTCTGACCACGTCCTGCGGCGTCACGTGATTGAGCGTGCCGATCTGGTCGTCCTTGCCCCAGCGGCCCCAGTTGCTGAGCTTTTTCGCCGCCTCTGCAATCGCCTGCTTTCCTACCTTGATGCCCATCGGACGAAATCCTCCACCCGGCTTGAATGAGCAGCCGTTCTTGCTATCATGATAGCAAGAGGTCGATATGGCTCAAGTGATTGTTCGCAACCTGGAAGAGGCGGTCAAGCGCAAGCTCAAGCGGCGCGCCGCCCGCCATGGGCATTCCATGGAGGAAGAAATCCGCTCGATTTTGCGGAATGCTGTCAAAAGTGAAGGGCGCGCTCGGAAGGGATTGGGCAGCGAAATCGCGGAGTTGTTCAAGGGCATTGGTCTCAAAGAACCGATTCAGGAATTGCGCGGGTTTCCGATCAGGCCAATAGAATTCGATGAATGATCACTTCGTGTCCATTCGTAGGGATAGCGGAGGAAGCGTGGCTCAGGTCATTGTTCGCAATCTGGACGAAGAGCTTAAGCGCAGGCTCAAGCGCCGCGCTGTCCGCAATGGTCATTCCATGGAGGAGGAGATCCGCGAAATTCTGCGCGACGCCGTCAAGGACGATACCCGCCGCCGTGCGGGCTTCGGGACCGAAGCAGTCAAGTTGTTTCGCGGGATCGGGCTTACCGAACCTATTCGGGAACTGCGCGGATACACGATAAAACCGCCCAAGTTCGACTCTGATTGATGATGATCCTCGACACCAACGTGGTGTCGGAGCTGATGGATGCGGAGCCTGAAGCGGCTGTCATCCACTGGCTTGATCGTCAGGCGTGGACATCGCTCTGGACGACCGCGATTACCATTTTGGAAATCCGCTACGGACTGACAATCATGGCGAGCGGACGCCGCCGTACGCAGCAAGAGGCAGCATTTGCGAGGCTCATAGATGAGAATTTTGAGGGCCGCGTGCTCCAGTTCGACCATGCCGCGGCAGAGGAAACGGCTTTATTGATGGGCGCGCGCCATCGGCTGGGGCGCCGGGGCGACTTGCGCGACACCATGATCGCCGGCATCGCGCTCGCGCAACGCGCAACGCTGGCGACGCGCAATATCCGACATTTCGATGATCTCGCGGTGCCGGTCGTCGATCCGTGGCGTGCGTGACTCGAGCACTCGGGGCACCACGAACGCGGGCATGCCATTCACACCTTTCCGAGCGCGGCGAGAATGCGGCCGGGCGTGAACGGCATCTCGGTGAGGGGCTTCGCGCCGAGCGGGCGCAGCGCATCGTTGATGGCATTCATGACGGCGCCCGGCGCGCCGGCGGTGCCGGCTTCGCCGGCGCCCTTGGCGCCGAGCTCGCTGTCCGCCGTCGGCGTCACCACGTGGCCGACTTCGATATCGGGCATCTCGGCGGCCATCGGAACGAGATAATCGGCCATGTTGCCGTTGATGAGCTGGCCGCGTTCGTCGTAGACGCACTGCTCGAACAGCGCAGCGCCGATCCCCTGCACCACGCCGCCCCTGATCTGCTCGTCGACGAGCTGCGGGTTGATCACGGTGCCGCAATCCTCCACGCACCAGTGCTTGAGCAAGGTGACAAAGCCGCTGTCCGTGTCGACTTCGAGATAGCTTGCCTGGATGCCGTTGGTGAATGCGAACGGCCATTTGCGCGGCACGTAGTGGCGCGTCGCGACAAGCTCGGCCTGAAAGCCCGGCGGCAAGGTATCGGGGCGAAAATAGGCGATGCGCGCAAGCTCGCTCAGAGCCAGCCGCTCGCTTGCGCTCGCGGCATCAACGATGGTGCCGTTCCTGATATCGAGATCTTCGGGCTTTGCCTGCAGAATCGATGCGGCGCAGGCGAGCACGTTGGCGCGCAGCGCCTTGCCGGCCTGCCAGGCGGCCTCCCCGCCGATGCCGGCCGCGCGCGACGCCCAGGTCCCGCCGCCATAGGGCGTGTTGTCGGTATCGCCGGTGATCACGCGCACGCGCTCGATCGGCACGCCGAACGAGGACGCCGCGACCTGCGCGATGACGGCTTCCGCGCCCTGGCCCTGCTCGGTCACCCCGGTCTGGCAGATGATGGCTCCTTGCGCGTCAAGCTTGATCGTCACGCCGTCCTGGGCGGATATCTTCGCGCCGCCGATGCCGTAGAAGGCGGCGGACGGATTGGTCACCTCGATGAAGCTCGCAAAGCCGATGCCGCGATGGATGCCGCTCGCGCGCAGCCGTTGCTGCTCGGCGCGCAATCCGGCGTAGTTCATCATGGCGTCGAGGTGCGCGAGACACTCATGGTGCGACAGTGCCTCGAACTTGATTCCTGATGGGCCGCTGGAGGGATGCGCGTCGTCCGCAATGAGGTTACGCCGCCGTATTTCCAGCGGATCCATGCCGATCCTGGTGGCGGCGAGCTCGACCAGTCCCTCGGTCACCGCGGTTGCAATAGGATGGCCGACGGCGCGGTACTGGCACATGACGTTCTTGTTCTGGAACACCACGCGCGCGCGGGCGCGATAATTTGGGCAGGCGTAGGGACCGCCGACGAGATTGACGACCTGATTGGCTTCGATACCGGAGGTGCGCGGATAGACCGAATAGGGGCCGATGCCGGTGAGGTCATCAATCTCCCAGGCGGTGATGGTGCCGTCATTCTGCACGCCGATCTTCGCCGTGACGCGGTGGTCGCGCGCGTGAATGTCGGTAACGAAGCTCTCGATGCGATCGGCAACGAACTTGATCGGCCGTCCCAGCAGTTTCGAGAGCGCGACCGTCGCCATCTCGTCCGCGTAGGCATGCACCTTGATGCCGAACGAGCCGCCGACATCCTTGGTGACGACGCGCACCTGGTGCTCCTCGAGGCCGAGATGCCTGGCGAACAGGTTCTGCATCATGTGCGGCGCCTGCGTGCCCTGGTAGACGGTGAGCCGCGCTTCGTCGCCATTCCAATCCGCGACAATGGCGCGCGGCTCGTTGGTCACGCCGGTGTGGCGGCCGAACACGAAGGTCGCTTGTACGACCGCGTCCGCGGTCAGGAAGCCCTGATCGGGATTCCCCGCGACGTGCGTGCGCTCGAAGGTGAGATTGTCGCCGAGCTCGGGATGGATGACCGGCGTACCGGCAGCGAGCGCCGTCTCGGGGTCGGTCACCGGGGGTAATTGGTCGTAGCCCACTTCGACCAGCTCGCATGCGTCCTCGGCATGCGCGCGTGAGCGCGCCACGACCGCGCACACCGCCTCGCCCTGCCAGCAGGCGCGTTCGACCGCGATGGCGTGCTGCGGCGCGGATTTGATGCCTTTGAGGTGCGAGAGCACGCCGATCCACGGGCTGATCACCTGCGCAAGCTCGGCACCCGTGACTATGGCGATCACGCCAGGGCACGCGCGCGCCGCCGCGCGCTCGATCCGCGTGATGCGCGCGTGCGCATGGGGCGAGCGCGCGAAGGCAACGTGCGCCATGCGCGGCAGATGAAGGTCGCTCACGAACTGCGCGCGGCCGGCCGCTAGACGCCTGAGATTGGGCCGCGGCACCGAGCGCCCGATATACGAATACGAACCCGTGCGTAGCGCCTGGTGTGGCTCTATGTAATCCTGTTCGGATTTAGCGGTCATTTCGGACGCCCGTGTGCGGTCCCGTAGTATCCCATTATAAGGGGTTTTGCGCCTATTGGGTCCAAGGTTGGGTCCAGGCCGGGGCCTCATTGCAGCAGCGACAGAGGCCACCGGGTTTGCCGCACTCAGCTCCTTCAACAGGACGCTCAAGTGCGCCGGCCGCCGGGGGCATGGGCCACGGCGTCTGAAATCTGGCCACCCCCACGCTCTACCGCAAAAAAAAATCCACCCTCAACAATCCAGTTGACACTTCGGCTTCACACGGCCTGCGCGTTGTTCGCCCGCCGCAGCTACGGGAAACGTCAAGCTGCAATGCACGTGGCCCACGCAACATGCGCGCCTTGCTTTGTCCGCAGCCGGTGGAAGCGGACTGAATGCCAAACTTTTGCCGACAGGAGCAGGTAAGGACACGCTAGGAGAGTATAGGCTGGAGACGGCAATGCGCAGATTAATGGTAACTTTGTCGGCAATCCGCTCCTAATTTCACCCGTCGGTGCTCAGAGCCTGGGAGCGAATCAGCGCATGGGAACGTATTCAAATGAGCCCCAGGCTCCGGACAAGCAAAAAGAAATGAAGGAAAGGGCCGCCGCAGCGAAGGCGTACAAGGATGCACTCCACGGCGTTCCTGAGCAAAAACCGTCCGACCCTTGGGCGAAAATGCGGTAGCGAGCTGGATCGAGAATGCCAGCGCAGAAGAGTTGCAGGCGTTTATTGAGGGCGGGCCTGACATCTCGGCGGCCTAGGCATTAATCCGCGAGGGGACCGTGGAGCTAGCGCCCTATCCGCGCTAAGCGTGTCAGCGCTGCCTTCGCACGCCCGCACATTGCTAGTCCATGCGCACTCACGGAGGTCGAGCGCCATGTCGCGCCGCCACGCAACGTGAGCCTGACAAGCAGGTGGGCTTCCCCGACCAATGTCTGTCGTTATAAAAAACGGCAGGGGCAGATCAACTTCTTGCACCCTGCCGTAAAGGCGGCTGACGAGGGTTGTGCGCCAGCACAAAAGCCATACGGCGATATTAATTACCCAGTGCTGGCGGCAGGATTAAATCCTGGTAATGGCTTTAGATTGGGAGGTGCCGCCCCTTTATAGGCCCGCCCAGCCCGGCAGCTCGGGTCGAGCTACAACCATCACAGGATGCGGTTCAGGCTCATCAAAGCACTCGGGCTTACAGCCGGCCAGGGTTATCGGTAGCCCGCCAGCAGGAAAGCGCGTGGCACCCATCCTGGGGCGAAATCATTCTGTGGACTGTCGCCGGCTGCCACCAAAACCGTGCTCCGTAGCTGGTAGACACCGGCATGACTCAAAAGCGCCTAGTCACGCTGAGACTGAGGGCAGGTACGCTGACAGCAGAGGTTCCTCCCGAAGAGACAGAAGATGTGCTCACGGCGCTCGCTCGGTGGTACGGAAAATATTGGATCGCTTATGTCAAGGACAACACCGGCCGGCTGTGGAGCTGGGCTTACGGTGACAGCAGGAAAGGAGCCAGGGAGGCGTTGAGCCTTGACAGTCTCGTCGAGCACTTGGGGACGGAGCAGGTGATGGGCGAGACCGAGGTGGTGTACGAGGTGGTTCTCCAACCGCCACGGCGGGCAGGGTGCAGTGAGGGCGGGCGCTAGATCGCTGCGCGGTTCGGCGTCAATTCCCCGCCGCGGTGCGGCGGATCAGCAGCGGCCCTTTCGCCGAGGCCGCGCGCGCCGCCATCGCGTGAAGGGCGGCGTCCTCGTCGAGAATGAGGCTTGTGCGCGGGCGCGCGCCCGCAGCGTTTCGCTCTAGGCGAGCGGCCAGCCTGAGAGCAAACGGCCATCATCGTGTCGCCTGGAGATCAGGTCTTGGGTAGAGTTGAGCCTCGATCCAGATACGCGACCACCAAGAGATCGAGGGATTTGGCCATGAAAGCCCAACGAATTGCTCTTGCTCTGTTGCTTGCCGCATCGACTGCGGCGGCTTATGCGGGACCCTGTGCGGACGAGATCGCTCAGACGATGGCCCGCATTAATGCCAAGCTTGAAGCCGTGGCGCGCACAGTGCCGCCCGCCAGTGCCGCTCAAGGCCCCCAGGCCGGTATGCATCGCCAGCCCACGCCGAGATCGGTGGCGGACGCTGAAATCGAACTTGGTGGGCTATCAGAAGCTGTTAAGGCAGGTATGGCAGCCATAGATCGCGCACGCGAGGCCGACCTTGCTGGCGATCGAAGCGCGTGCGAGCAGGCGCTCGCAGAGGCACATCGCGTAATAGGCGATTGATCGATGAGCTCGCTCCCAGCGAAGCCTGCAACAGGAGGCTCCAAGGCCGGGTGCGGTTTCTCGGACCAATGTCTGCAGCCGGCGGAAGCTGACATTAGGCTGTTGGAAGGCAAGTCGCGTTTTGACCCCCAGCGGACATAGGCCGGATCAAAATGCCGCACTGCGGCGAGACTTTGCTGCCCACCGATTTGTTATGCTCTGACCTTAGCTTGGGGGCAGCGGATGCAATTTACTCGACTGAAGCGGCGCGAGTTCATCACGCTGCTCGGCGGCGCGACAGCTTGGCCGCTGGCTGCGCGCGCGCAGCAGGCGGCGATGCCCGTGATCGGCATGCTGATGTCCACGGCTGCGGACGACCCGGAAGGGAAGGCCCGCTTCGCGGCATTTCTGGGCGGGCTGCAGCAATTGGGCTGGACCGACGGTGTCAACGCGCGGATCGAGGTTCGTTGGCCCCGCGGCGACGCGGAAGCTCACCAATATGCGGCGGAATTGGTCGCGCTCGCGCCGAACGTGATCCTTGCGACCGGTGTCTACGCGGGACGGCTGCTGCAGGAAACCCAAACCGTGCCGATCGTGTTCGTGTTGGTCAACGACCCGGTCGGCGCCGGCTTCGTAGCAAGCTTGGCGCGGCCAGGCGGCAACGCCACTGGCTTTTTGTTCACCGAATACGGCATCGGCGGAAAATGGCTGGAGCTGCTCAAGGAGCTCGCGCCGGCTGTGACGCGAGCAGCGGTCCTTCGCGATGCCACCGATCCCGCCGGAATCGGCCAGTGGGGTGCCATCCAATCGGTAGCACCGTCCCGTGGAGTGGAGTTGACGCCGATCGGCGTGCGCAATGCCGGCGAGATCGAGCGCGGGGTTGCCGAGTTCGCCCGCTCGCCGAACAGCGGGCTGATCGTAACGTCGGGCGGGCCGGTGATCGTGCATCGCGAGAGGATCATTGCGACCGCGGCAACACACCGACTGCCCACGGTTTACTGGAACCGCATGTACCCTGCCGGCGGCGGCCTGGTGTCGTACGGACCCGAGACGATCGATCAGTACCGGCGCGCCGCCGCCTACATTGACCGGATTCTCAAGGGCGAGAAGCCCGCCGACTTGCCGGTGCAGGCGCCGACCAAATACGAACTTGTGATTAACCTGAAGACCGCCAAGGCCCTCGGCATTGACGTGCCCCCGACGCTACTCGCCCGCGCCGACGAGGTCATCGAGTAAGGATACGGCCCAAGGCCAAGACCGCCTTATGTCCGCAGCTAGCCGGAGCTGACATAAGAGCCCGGATGGTCAATTCCGGGTTTGACCCAAAGCGGCGGTTAGCCGGGTCGGAATATTGCACTGCGGCGGTCCCTTTGCTGGTACCGAGAAGTGCTATCCTTCCGTGAAAAGGCCGAAGGGAGTCAGCGTCATGAAACTTCCTCGCCGAAGTTTTCTGCATCTTGTAGCAGGCGCTGCCGTGTTGCCGACGGTGTCGCGGACCTCGTGGGCGCAAGCCTATCCGACGCGCCCGGTGCGCCTCGTGGTTCCCTTTCCTCCGGGCGGCGGATATGACGCGGTCGGGCGTCCGTGGGCAGACAAGATAAAGCCGTTGCTCGGCACGGTGGTCGTCGAAAATATAGGTGGTGGCGGCAGTTCGCTAGGTGCCGCCGTAGCCGCCCGGGCGCGGCCGGACGGCTATACGCTGCTGCTGGGCGGGTCGAGCACCCATATCACCGAGGCGCTCCTCAAGCGCCGCCCGCTGTACGATCCGATCAAAGACTTGCAGCCGATTTCGATGGTGGTGGTCTCGGCTTTCGCCATCGCCGTTCATCCCGCCGTGCCAGCTCGCACTCTGAAAGAGTTCATCGACTATGCCAAAGCCAATCCCGGCAAGCTGTCCTACGGACACGCCGGTATAGGCTCGCTAAACCACCTGACCGGTGAAATGTTGAAATCGTTGACGGCAACGCCCGGCATCGTGCAGGTGCCTTATCGGGGAACAGGGCCGGCGACCTCCGACACCATTGCCGGACAAGTTCAGATGGTCACGCCTGCCGTGACCGGGCAGTTGCTCGAATTTCATCGAACCGGCAAGCTTCGGATTCTCGCGGTGACTAGTCCCAAGCGTCTGGTCGCCGCGCCCGACATTCCGACTGCACTAGAAGCGGGAGTCCCTGGCATGATCTCACAGCAGTCAATCGGCCTGCTCGCTCCCACCGGAACTCCGCAGACGATCATCGATCAGATCGCACAGGCGACACGCACCTGCCTTGCCGACGGTGCGTTCCAGCAGATGCTCATCGAATCAGGTTTCCAGCCGGACACCCATTCAACGCCCGAGAAATTTCGGCGCTTCATCGAAGAAGACCTTGCCCGCTGGGCGCCGCTCATCAAGTCAATGGGATTGAAGATCGATTGAGCGCCTAGCGATCTGCGGCTTGCGCCGTGCTACGCTCCTAAAGGTAGGGCACCCGTCCGCCCACAGAACGCAGGAGGAAGCCATGACCTTGAGCGCAGAAACAATATCCGCGCGCCGTGGCGTTGCCGGCACGCTCGACGTTGTCCCGACGGGCGCGGCGCTCGGCGCAGAAGTGAAGGGGATCGACCTCAGAAACATCGAGGAGGGAGCTTTCGGAGACCTGATGCACGCGTGGCATCAACATTCGGTATTACTCATTCGCGGTCAATCATTGAACGATCAGGAGCTGATCTCGTTCAGCCGCCGCTTTGGCGATCTCGACTGGGCGCCCATTCAGGAGAACGGGCGACGCTTCGTCGAAGGCTTGCCGGAAATCTACATCGTCTCGAACGTCAAGGTGAACGGCGAGGCAATCGGCAGCCTTGGTGACGGCGAAGCGGTATGGCACACCGACATGTCGTATCTGGAGGTGCCGCCCAAGGCGAGTATGCTCTACTCGCTCGAAGTGCCCCCCACGGGAGGCAATACGTCGTTTTGTAGCATGTACGCGATCTACGAGGCGCTGCATGGCAAGCTGAAGGAGCGCATTCCAAACCTCAAGATCAAGCACGACGGCACCTACAACAGCGGCGGTTATGTCCGTCAGGGTGTCACCGCGACCGACGACCCACTTACCTCGCCGGGTACTGTGCATCCGCTTGTGTGCGCACACCCGAACACTGGCCGGCTGATGCTTTATCTCGGCCGCCGCCGCAACGCCTATCTGATTGGCCTGCCACTTGCGGAATCGGAGGCCCTGCTCGACGAGTTGTGGGCATTCGTCGACCGGCCGGAATTCACCTGGGAGCACGTCTGGCACGTCGGCGATCTTGTCATGTGGGACAATCGCTGCACCATGCATCGGCGTGATGCGTTTGATCCCGGCTCGCGCAGGATCATGCACCGGACCCAGGTCAAGGGCGAACAGCGCCCAGCATAATTGCAAGGGCAAATTAGTTGGAGCCGACGCGTGCCGGCTCGGGGCCGCTTTCGGAGCTTGGCAATGTGGTAGGGTGCAGTCGTCGGCCTGAGGGGACGACCCATGAGGCGGCGCGAGTTCATCACGCTTTTGGCTAGTGGCGCGGTCGCGTGGCCGCTCGCGGCGCGGGCGCAGCAATCGATACCGGTGATCGGCTACGTCAATAGTGGCACTGCTGGCGCAAACGTCAAAAACGTCG